>Ga0209508_1000210_pt1 | contig 68065 bp, 62 predicted proteins | sample AD_UKC129_MetaG_FD_184427 | JGI IMG/M metagenome (GOLD analysis project Ga0209508, IMG submission 184427) | Active sludge microbial communities of municipal wastewater-treating anaerobic digesters from Canada - AD_UKC129_MetaG (SPAdes) (version 2) | ecosystem: Engineered > Bioreactor > Anaerobic...
CCCAAATCTATACCAAGCGCATTATTAGGGTTGAGTTGCATGGTTTCCTGTTCTTGTATGTAGACAAAGTCAATTTCAAAGAATTTGCAGTTATGCTTTGGTATAATACGAATCTCTTTGACTTGTTTTTTGTCAAGATTCTTAGGAAATGGCAGCTTCACTGTACCAAACTCTTTCTTAAATGCATTTGACATAGGAACAGTAAAGTAACCATCTTTAACAGTAAATCTGGGTATAATTAACATAAAATATCCATCTTTGGGAAGATAGTGCGGAAGCTTGATATTTGAAAACTTGTAGTCGCATTGCTTTGCCTTGCTAATAAGTGCAAAAAAGCTCTTGAAGTTTCTGTCGACTACTTTCATTGTCTGCTGTGCGATGTCAGTATTAAGGAGCTTGTAATTTTCATTATCCTTCAATGCATGGTAGGCAGATTCATAGCGTAAGTGTTTCTTCTCAGTAAAGTAGTACTGACGGATGGCATACAAGGTTGCATTATACAAGTTTTTCGATAGTCTGCATAGTGTTTTCAAAGCAACGTACTCTTGCTTGGTTAGATGCCTAACTTGGTGCTTTTGATTGCGGTACACATCATCACCTCACTTTGGTAATAGTATACCACAGTGTCACTATTAATGAAGATATTAGCGAAAAGAAATGGGTATGGCGATTCCTCTCCAACTTGCAGAAGTTGGAGTCTCCTCGCCAGCTACGATGAAACAGCTCCCCTTGATACGGTTTTCTAATTATTTTATTCGTACAGAACAATTTTTATCATCGATGGTTCCAAACGAAATGTTGAACCTCTCCCTTGGAGAAAATGATGTTTCTCAAGCAAATGTACGGAAAGATCACTTAATACGATTTCCTGTGAGTTATTCAAATTTCTTATCGTAGCAACACGTTTACTAAACATTCCGTCTTTGAACGGACATGGAATATTACCTCTAGCTTCATTGACTGCAATCTCCCACTTTCCGTACTTAACGTTCTTTCCCAGCCCTTTTGCACCTTCTCTTAGAAGTTCTCTCAACAACTTAGCTACTTCCGAAAAATCCAGATCAAGCTGTGAAAATTCCTCTTCATCTGCTGATATTATATCAGTTATGTTTCTCCCATCGTTTCCAAGGAAACCATCAACCGTTATTTTCCCAGGTTTCATATTTTCTTGGATCTCTGCATACTCAGGTATCATCTTCATATTATTCTTTCACCTCTTTTCCTAGCTTCTACATAAGACATCCACTAAAATTTATCGAAATAAACATCTTTTATTCCATATTTACTGAAAACTTTTATACAAGCGCTTATCATGCCAGGACTTCCACATAAATAACCTTCTTTGGCGTTATCTTTCGGGATCATGCTATCCAAATACTTGCTGAGTATATCCGTTATTAAGCCAACCTCACCATTCCAATTATCTTCAGGTTGTGGATCCGAAAGCGCCAATATAAAATGGAAATTTGGCCATTTTTGCTCAATCTCTTTGAAAAGATCAACATAATAAAGATCACGTACAGACCTCGCACCGAAGAATAACCAAACTCTTCTGTTCGTAATCCCTCTTTCATACATGTCTAGAACTATCGATTTTATTGGAGCCAAACCACTGCCACCAGCAACCATGACCATGTCTGCATTTGTATCCCTCATGTAAAACTCTCCAAATGGCCCAAAAAGTTCAACGGGGTCTCCCACTTTCAGGTAGTTATGCACATACGTTGTGGCGATACCGCTTGGTACCAATCTTACGAGTAATTCCACGTGATTCCTATCACTTGGCGTGGATGCTATGGAATAAGACCTGCGCACGCTCTCTTTAACATCTCCGTATTGTGGAACAATGATTTGGATATACTGGCCGGCCTTAAAGGAAATCTCACTAGGTTCGATGAGTTTGATCCGTACTTCGTTGATATCATACGTAACTTTTTTTAGACTCTCCACAATTCCTTTGAACCTTTCAATTTTGAACAACTTTTCTGGCAACTCTATTTTAATGGATTTTTTAAGTTTTACTTGACACGCAAGTCTTATACCTTGCCTCATTTCCTCTTTTGAAATATGATTTATCTCTGACTGTGAATATGGACCTACATCTGATAGAATTTTCACCTTACAAGTTCCACATATTCCTCTTCCACCGCATGCGGATGGAATGAAAATGCCTTGGACAGCGAGTGTTTGTAACAAAGGCAATCCACTTTGGACTTTGAGTATTTTCTTTCCGCTGTTTATATTGATTTCAATGTTTTCGTTAGTATTCCCAACGATATTTGCTCCTAAACGGCCAAAATCTTCAGACCTAGACTGTTCATTCGCCACGTATATTCCCCCTCGTGTAATAGGATTCTGTTAACTTAAGTATATAAAATGGATAAAGACTACTGAACACCAAAAACAAGATACTATCTATTCAAGAAGGCTATGTCTACTGATCAAATGTCTTTACCACTGCTCTTTCAATTTCTACAAGACCGACATTTTCGTAGTGGTTCTAAAAAGTCTCTCTGAAAATCTTGTCTCAGAACCTTATGTAAATCTTCTACCAACAAACCTAAATTCTTTTCTTTCTATCATATGACATTTACATTCTACATCAATAATCTCAAGCCTCAATTTAAAATTATATCATAATCTTGGTCTAGCGTTCACAAAACTTCTAAAGGGTTACCCTTTTACACTGCACAATGTGAGGTATTTGTTAAACCATCCCGCCACCTATAGAAGTGGGGGATTTCGAAAGAAGTTTGGTCAAACAACCCTTATTCTTTCAGGCTGGTTTAAGCAGCCTCTAGCCTGTAGGACACTTAAGTCCACCAGGTTACTTTTGCGAAGTATGTTCAGTGCACCGTTGCGATCAGCGTTTATAATTGTACCTTGATAAGTTCTGTATTGACCCCTAGATATGCGCTTGCCACTTTGGTATAATACGAATCTCTTTGACTTGTTTTTTGTCAAGATTCTTAGGAAATGGCAGATTCACTGTACCAAACTCTTTCTTAAATGCATTTGACATAGGAACAGTAAAGTAACCATCTTTAACAGTAAATCTGGGTATAATTAACATAAAATATCCATCTTTGGGAAGATAGTGCGGAAGCTTGATATTTGAAAACTTGTAGTCGCATTGCTTTGCCTTACTAACAAGTGCAAAAAAGCTCTTGAAGTTTCTGTCGACTACTTTCATTGTCTGCTGTGCGATGTCAGTATTAAGGAGCTTGTAATTTTCATTATCCTTCAATGCATGGTAGGCAGATTCATAGCGTAAGTGCTTTTTCTCAGTAAAGTAGTACTGGCGAATGGCATACAAGGTTGCATTATACAAATTTTTAGATAGTCTGCATAGCGTTTTCAAAGCAACGTACTCTTGCTTGGTTAGATGCCTAACTTGGTGCTTTTGATTGCGGTACACATCATCACCTCGCTCAAGTAATATTATATCAAAGTTTCGCTATTAATCTAAGATATTAGTAAGAAGAAAGGAGAGAAGGCGATTTCTCTCCAACTTGCAGAAGTTGGAGTCTCCTCGCCAGCTACGATGAAATACCTTTGGAAGAAGGTAAAGCTCTTACGCAGAAGTTATCCCTAAATTTCTTTGTTCTGCTTATTGAGTGATTGTTGACTCTACTTTCTATTATCTGATAACTGTGATAAAATTGGATGATCTCATTGAAAGGATGGGTAAAGATATGGTTGACAAAGAAAATATCGAAAAGTACACATTAGGAGAGGAAATAGCAAATTCTGTCACACACGGTCTTGGAGCACTGTTGAGTATTGCAGGGTTAGTTTTGCTCATAGTGTTTTCTGCATTTACCGCCAATAGTTTGAAGATAACTTCTCTTACAATATACGGTGTCTCCTTGTTCTTGCTGTATCTTATCTCGACACTTTACCATGCTATACAGCACAAGAAAGCGAAATTCGTTTTTGAGATCATGGATCATTCAGCAATCTATCTCCTAATTGCGGGAACGTATACGCCTTTCTGCCTGATATCACTTAAGGGCGCATTGGGATGGACGATCTTTGGTATAGTTTGGGGATGTGCAGCCCTCGGCATTGTTTTTAAAGTCTTTTTTGTGAAGAAATTCATGTTTCTCTCTACGTTGATGTACATACTTATGGGATGGATGGTTGTATTTGCACTAAAGCCACTTATTGCATCGACATCGAGACAGACGATTATTCTCTTAGTTATTGGCGGATTATTTTATACATTCGGCGCGGTTTTCTATGTATGGAGAAAGGTGAAATATCATCATATGATATGGCATCTATTTGTTTTGGGGGGTAGTGTATTTCATTATTTCTCTGTGCTGAGCATATTATGACAGCATGATACGATTTGTTTTGTCATCTGTATAATATATAATGCTATACGATAGCATGTTAAGAAGAATTGAAGAACAAAGTAGGGATGGGATGTTTGGTAGGAAGCTCATAATTTTGGTTATGAGTGGTTCACGCGATGTTACAAAGAGCAACCTTATGTAATTTTATGCTTTTGATCTTGTGAAAATGTTGTTATAGAGCTTATCTGTATGTTTTTTAGGAGTCACTAATACTAAAACTTGCTGTAATTTTGTATGAAGGATGTTTTTTTGATATAATGAAGAATCAGAAGAGAATAAAGCATGAAAAATGTTGGGGGTTTTCCACATTTCCAAGAGGGAGGGGTTGCTGTGAAAAAACTAGCAGTTTTGTTGGTTACTCTTGTTTTGGTTTCAAGTATGTTTGGTGCTTTAGGTTTTAAGATCGGTGTCGTAACTGGCACAGTGTCTCAAGGTGAAGATGAGTACAGAGGTGCGGAAGCAGTAGTAAAAAAGTTCGGTAAAGAGATCATCCATGTGACTTATCCTGACATGTTTATGCAAGAACAAGAAACTACGATTGGCAGAATAGTGGAACTCGCCTATGATCCACAAGTCAAGGCAATAGTTGTCTGCCAAGGTGTCCCCGGAACTACTGCAGCTATCAGAAGAGTCAAAGAGATGCGGAAAGACATAGTATTTGTTGTTGGCGTGCCTCATGAGGATCCTGAAGTTATTGCTTCAGCTGCGGATGTTGTTCTTGAAGTTGATACTCCAGGCCGTGGTAAAACTATCGCAGAACTTGCAAAGAAGATGGGAGTTCAAACGATTATTCACTATTCTTTTCCAAGACATATGAGTATGCAACTCATTGCAGAAAGAAAGGACATAATGGAAAAAACAGCGAAGCAACTAGGTATCAACTTTGTCCTTGTTTCTGCTCCAGACCCACTTGGTGAGCAAGGGCTCACCGGTGCACAACAGTTCATATTGGAAGATGTTCCAAGACAGCTTGCAAAGTATGGTCCAAAGACCGGATTCTTCTCTACAAATTGCGGTATGCAAGAACCATTGCAAAAAGCTATTCTTAAAAATGGTGGATATTATCTCGAACCATGTTGTCCATCCCCAACTCATGGATTTCCAGGCTCATTAGGTATTTCAATCCCAGATGATAAAAAAGGTGACATGGTATATATTCTAAGGACTATTGACAAGAAGATCGTTGAAATGGGTGGGGCAGGAAGATTTGCAACGTGGCCAGTTCCAATGAATATGCTGTTTGTTGAAGCAGGAGTTGATATAGCAGTTGCACTCGTACAGAAAAAGACAAGTGCTACGAATTTGAATGCTATAAAGCTTATCGTTACCGAATCTGCAAAGAAGAAGTACCCCAAAGCTTCTCTACAGGTTAGAACGTTTAGTCCTTTGAAAAACTACTACCTCTTTATTCATGACTCAATCATTTTTGGTGTCGATAAGTTTTAGTTCTTCCCAGGATATTTTCAAAGGTGTCGGCAATGCCGACACCTTATCTATATCTATGGATTTTTTAGATTCCAAATTCACATAAAGGGGGAACTTAAAGCATGAATGCAGTCCTTGAAATGAAGGATATCAACAAATCCTATTATGGGAATCAGGTTTTGAGGAATGTTACAATTAGTGTTGAGGAGGGAGAAATCCTTGGACTTGTTGGTGAAAATGGTGCTGGAAAGTCAACTCTAATGAATGTATTGTTTGGAATGCCAGTAATTTACTCTACTGGTGGGTTTGAAGGTGAAATATTCTTTAAAGGGCAGAGAGTAAATATCGACTCTCCAGTAAAAGCTATGGAACTTGGCATTGGTATGGTTCACCAGGAGTTTATGCTCTTACCTGGTTTCAGTATTACAGAAAATATAAAGATAAATAGAGAGATAACCAAACCGAATATACTCAGTAAAATTACTACTAAAAAGCTTGAGACACTTGACATGGAGGCAATGAGAAAAGATGCTCGAAGAGCTCTCGACACCATTGGTATGACTACAATAGATGAAATGCTTCCAGTTGCAGGATTACCAGTTGCTTACAAGCAGTTTGTTGAAATTGCGCGTGAAATTGATAAGAAGGCACTTAAGCTTCTTGTGTTAGATGAGCCAACTGCTGTACTAGCTGAAAGTGAGGCACAGACGCTTTTAGAAGCTGTAAAGATATTATCAGAAAAAGGTATCGCCATAATCTTTATATCACACAGGCTACACGAGATTCTTGAAGTGGCTCATAAAATAGTGATTATGAGAGACGGAAGTGTTGTTGCAGAAGGACCGACGAAAGATTTCACGGTCTATCAGATAGCGGAAAAGATGGTGGGGAGGAAGATAGAGAAAGTAGAGCTACCACCAAGGAAATATGAGGTGAGTAATGACAAGATAATAATGTCTGTACAGAACCTTCGTGTCGAAATGTCCGGTGAAGAAGTGCACGATTTTTCTATAGACATAAGGGAGGGTGAAATACTCGGAATAGGCGGACTTGCTGGGCAGGGCAAGCTCGGAATTGCGAATGGGCTTTTTGGTATGTATCCAGCAAGTGGGAAAGTGGAATTCATGGGAAAGGATTATCAACTTAACTCTCCACTTTTCGCATTGAAGAATAAAATCGTTTATGTATCCGAAGATAGACGTGGAGTTGGCTTATTATTAGACGAATCTGTTGAAATGAACATTACAGCAACTGCAATCCAAGCTTTCGGAATGTTTATAAAAACTTTTCTCGGATTCAAAATATACGACAGGAAGAAGATTAGAAAACATGCGAAAGAATTGATACATGAACTCGATATAAGATGCAAAAGTCCCGCACAACCAGTAAAAAGATTAAGTGGAGGCAATCAGCAAAAGGTTTGTCTTGCTCGTGCATTTACGCTTAATCCGAAATTGTTGTTTGTATCGGAACCAACACGTGGAATAGATGTCGGAGCCAAAAAGCTTGTACTCGATTACCTAATAAGACTTAATCGGCAACTTGGGATAACTATCGTTTTTACATCGAGTGAACTTGCTGAACTTAAGTCTATTTGCGACAGGATTGCTATAATCTATGAAGGAAAGCTTGCAGTAGTTCTTCCGCCAGATGCATCAGATGTCGAATTTGGTCTTGCGATGGCAGGAGCAGCAGAAGAGGTGAAGTCATATGAATAAAGTACTAGAAAATTTGGTAGAAGGTATCAAGAAAATAGATATTCCCACACTTGTTATAGTATTATTTCTCGTTTTACTTTTCATCATTGCGGAATTTACGCAAACTTCTGTTTCATCTTTGCTTAGCGATTCAGTCGTGAGAATTGGTATGAACGGTGTATTAGTCCTTGCTATGCTCCCAACCATTAGGGCTGGTATAGGTCCGAATTTCGGTTTACCAGTTGGCATAATAGGAGGATTACTTGGTGTCCTAATAATCATGCAGTTCAAAATTGTAGGTATCACAGGTTTTCTTTTGGCACTTTTATTGTCTGTATTGTTTAACCTTGCATTTGGATATGCTTATGCTTGGCTACTGGATAGGGTCCGTGGCCAAGAAATGATGGTTGAGACATACATAGGATATTCCGTAGTTGCTTTTACTTCGATTATGTGGTTACTTTTGCCTTTCACAAGTCCTGAGATGGTATGGGCAATTGGTGGTAAGGGCCTTAGGTACACACTGACGTTAGACAATTACTTTGATAAGATTTTGAACAACTTCTTACGATTCAAAATTGGTGATGCTTTCTATTTTCCTACAGGGCTTATTCTGTTTTTTGCATTGATGTGTTTTGTTATCTATCTGTTCTTTAAAACAAGAACAGGATTATCTATAGACTTGACAGGTCAGAATGAACTTTATGCCGTTAGCTCAGGTGTGAATCCTAGAAAAGCAAGACGTAGTGCTGTAATACTCTCTACTGTTTTAGGTGGGGTGGGTATAATAGTATACGCACAGAGTTACGGATTTTTGCAACTTTACCAGGCACCACTTTCCATGACTTTTCCGGCGGTTGCCTCTATATTGATAGGTGGAGCATCTATAAAGCGGGCAACTGTAGCGAATGTTGTGCTCGGTACTATATTGTTCCAAACATTACTTACTGTCTCCTTGCCAGTTCTTAGTCAAGTAACGCGTGGTGATATAACAGAAGTCATGAGACTAATAGTGAGTAACGGAATGATACTCTACGCCCTTACAAGAACTCAAAAGGAGGCAAGCTGACATGGAAAACAAGACAAGCTCATTTAAGCGCGTAATCCTTGATAATATAGTTCCAATAGTCTTTTGTGTGTTAACACTCTCTGCAATCATTGTGGCTAAAATCCCTATACTCTTTTTACTTTCAGAAATTGCTAGAAGAATAAGCAGAAACACTTTTTTGGTACTTTCACTCATAATTCCTGTCATTGCTGGGTTAGGGTTGAATTTCGCAATAGTATTGGGAGCAATGGCTGCGCAAGCTGCTTTATTCTTTGTTGCCGATTGGAATATAAAAGGTGTGACTGGTATATTACTGGCAATGCTTCTTGCCAGCGGTTTTTCAGTAATACTTGGTTGGCTTGTTGGTAAGACGTTAAATAGGGCTAAAGGTAGAGAGATGATTACTTCCATGATCCTGGGATTCTTTGCCAACGGGGTTTATCAACTTATCTTCTTGTTCTTTATTGGATCCATAATTCCTTTCTCTACACAACGTTTCCTATTACCTCAAGGGGTAGGACTTAGGAATACTGTTGACCTTTACGGCATAGTTGATGGTGCACTGAATAATGTCTGGAGTATAAGCATCAACTTCGTGACATTTTATATGATTCCTCTATTCATAATTGTGGGGCTTTGTTTACTGATTACTTTTCTTTTGCGCACCAAACTTGGTCAAGATTTCAAAGCTGTAGGTCAAGATATGCATATTGCAAGAACAGCGGGAATTAATGTTGACAAAACAAGGATTATTGCTATCATACTGTCTACTGTCTTTGCAGCGCTGGGTCAGATAATTTATCTGCAAGACATTGGTACAATCAACACTTACAACAGCCATGAGCAAATAGGATTGTTCTCTATAGCTTCTTTGCTTGTTGGAGGTGCTACAACTACAAAGGCAAGCATTTGGAATGCAATAATTGGGGTTGTACTCTTCCATGCACTTTTTATAGTCGCTCCAAGTGCTGGAAACAAGCTTTTTGGACAACCACAAATAGGTGAATTCTTCAGAGAGTTCATTGCTTATGCAGTAATAGCATTTGCACTAGCAATGCATGGTTGGAAACTCAGGAAAGAATCGCATTAGCTTATAGATCTTCTATCATCTCACTGCTCACTGATTATATTTATTAAAAAATCCCCCACCTGAATTGGTGGGGGATTCGGAATTTAGAGTTTTCTAAACATCTCGTACTGTAGTAAAATTGTCCTAAAACCAAGAAGCTGAAGTGCGTTATACATTTTGTCATTTTCAGGTACTGCAACAATACTTATCAATTTAGCATTGGTCTGTGCTACAATATACTCAATAGCATCTCGAATAACGCTTTCTAATTTATCAGATTTTGAGCCACAGTCGACTATGAAGGCTGAGTCATCAGCATTCTTACCCCAAACAAAATAACCCTCTTCTCCATTTGTGTTCACACGTACATAATTATATCTCCCATTAGCCAAAAGAAGGCTTATTGGTTCCCTTTGCCAATTTGGAGACCTCTGTTGATGAATTTCGTAAGTTAACGCTATCTGATAAACAACTTTTGAATCACTTGTCATATATGAATGAGTACCTTCTCCAGCTTTATAGATTTCAGGATTTTCTAAGATCATTGTATGCAGGTTCCTGATTATTCTATAACCATTTTTATCATAGAACCTTACGGCTCGCTCATCTGTTGAAGCAACCTCTAATATTGTAGTCTCAACATTCCTAATCTTCAGGTGATGTAAAGCATGCTTAAGTATGCGTTCTGCAAGGCCTTTCCCTCTTTCGCTCTCGATAACGCCCATTGCATCTATTCGAGCTCTATTTCCCCTTATAGCATTCAGGATGAAACCGGTTGGTATATCATCACTCAAAAAAATGAATGAATCATTAAACGATATAGAATTCTCTCGAGCATCCATTTTGAATGTCAATACATTCCAATCTATTGGTACAACATAATCAGCGAATATCTTATTAACCAATCTTACAAAATCTATCAATGAATATTCTGATAGCGTTACTATTGTCTCAGTACTCATACAGTCCCCTCCTGGAAAAACTGTTATTCTGACAACAATTTCAAAATGCCGTCCACAAGATTCTCATCCGAGATACCTACAGCAGATATACTTTCTTTTCCGATTGCTTTCGATAACTCCGCTTTTTCAAAGAGTTCTAAATACTTTACGTTATTCATCTGACACCTTATTTTCAAATCTCGCTTTACTCTGTCCCCAGTATCTCTTGCAATGATAACGATCTTCTTAGCTATTCCAGGATCTGTGATGTACTCTCTAAGCATATCTTTACCAAAAACTAGGTTCTTAGATCTTGCCGCAAAGCCTAGAAATGTGAGTATTTTCTGTATCTGTTGTTCGGTCATTGCTTCACCTCGTCCCATACAGCCATTACCTTTTCATAGCAATTTGAATATCTAATCTTCCTATCAAAGAACTTCATCACTCAATACACAAGTATATGCATTGTGTAGATGTATCGATTCAAAGCTTTCTACTTCTATTTTATACCAATTAATTTTACCATAATTTCTAAGCTTTAGTGCAACATCTCTTGCAACATCTTCTACAAATCTTGGGTTATCGTATGCAAGTTCTGTTATAAACTTCTCGTCAGGCCTTTTTAGTAAGGTATATATTGGCGCACTCGCACTACTCTCTACGATACTTATGATATCCTCAATCCATACCATTTCATGACTATGAAATGTAACCTTACACAGTGCCCTTTGATTATGGGCACTTCTTTCGCTAATTTCTTTTGAGCACGGGCACAATATATGGATAGGCGTTGTTACTGAAACTTCGAACTTAAAAATACTTTCGTACATCTCAGCATTGAAAGCACATTGGTATTCAAGATAGCTTTCTATACCGGTAACAGGAGCTTTCTTAGATATAAAGTATGGAAAATCTACTTCTATAACACCTCTACTAGCATTTAGAACACTCTTCAACCTCTCTAGAATTTCCTTAATTCTCTTTGGATGAACCTCTAAGTGGAACTCATTTAACACCTCTATGAAACGACTCATGTGCGTACCACGATAGTCTCTTGGTAAATCAACGTACATGTTTACAGAAGCTATTGTTGACTGTGTGCCATTCCTTTTGTCCAAAACGACAATTGGATATTTCACACCCTTCACGCCAACTCGATGTAAATACACGTTTCTATAATCATATTGATTTTGCACATCCTTCAACGCATCTACCTCCATTATTAATCACTACTGCTTAATATCAAATACCCATTTTTGACAGTATATCATCCACCCGTCTCTTTACATCCTCACCTGAGAGATCCCTAAGTAACAGTAACGCTTCTTTGCGATATATTGAATACTGGAAATTCTCAATAAATGCTGAGAGAAAAAGCTTAGAACTTTCCAGTTCACCTATTTTGTACAATGACATACCGAGATAAAAATATATTTCATCCATCCAAGGATTTTCTACATCCTTTACTTCTCTCAAAAGTACTGATGCATCAGCATAATTCCCTTTCCTGTAGTTTTCTTTTGCTTGATCTAGCTTTGAGCGCACATCGGATAACAATTTCTTCGATATCAGCCAATCCAGTTCTTTCAAGTTATTATCTTGTACATACCTGGAAAACTCGTTACTTCCTGAAACATATAATTCGTATGCCTTTGTCAGTTTTCGCATCTTTTCTATATCGTTTGACAACTTTGCATTGTAGCTGTAGGTAAACAAAAAAAGGCAAGCAAATATAGTAAGTAAGATAAGACAAAACTTTCCGCCTTTCACCGATTCATCCCCTTTGCTGATTTGCCTTGGATAATTGAATAATATATATCATCTTTTAGTACATCTTCTACCATTTTGTGATTAATCTGAATTTACCATCTGAAATCCTGTATAGATAGATATTCCTCTTTACTCCATTTTCGTCAAAAAATATTGTCTCATTTTCCAACCTTATCACTGAATGGTTGAGAAATCTCTTAAATTGTTCGGACGAAATGAATCTATGGCTATTGATTATCGTGACACATTCATCGATAAGAGATATTTCCGGATATTCTGTATACTCAGATGTATACAAGACTAATACTCCTTCGGCAGTCTTTCCCCCAAAGGTTACAACGTCCATACTTAATAACGAATTAGTACCAATTATTCTCATATTAGGGTTTGCCTTTTTTAATAACTGAATTATATCAGCTGCTTGTTTTGCGGTTATTGTAAATACCGTGAATATAGCTGTATCAAAAGATCCAAGATCTAGACTCTCAAGAGATTCCTTATTATAGTAATATATGCCCTTACCTTGGTACTGACTTAGAAGAATTTTGAATTCATCGCTATAAGCAGTATTATTTGGATCAAGAATCAGTAAAATATTGCTTGTACCAATGTTTTCTAGAACATTACACAATACCGGCATTAAAAGGCTATTTGACGGAGTTAGGGAATAAACATAACCTGATTTCGAAGCCTTATTTGAAGCTATAGTCGCAGAAAGTGCAGTCATTCTGTATCTTTGAAGATATGGAAGTATCCTTTCACTATCCGAAGAGAGCGGCGGCCCAATTATTATCCTCACACCTTTCTGTGCAAAGCGAAGAAAGGTGCTATCCAAATTATCACCAACATCTGCCGATACAAAATTCAGCTTGTCCTTGGCCAATGCTAAATAGTCGCGTGATATGGTATTATTATTATACAGATACCCAACATACTCCGAACTGTGGGAATACCAAACCGTTCCAACTACAAATAACAAGACTATAGCTAGTAATAATCGTTGCACAACAATCACCTCAGATAAGCTTAGAAGTTTTCACCGGCTATTTACAAAGAGTCTTACATCATCAGTTATGATATGATCGATCAGTTCATCAAAACCTTCCACTTCGTCCTTTGAATTGACGTTCCATAAGACTATTTTAATTCCTCTCTTTCGTAATTCAACTAAGAGTGTTCTGAATAACTCACTATTATACTGTTTTGCGTCTATTGGTAGGTGAGCACTGAAAGTGTTTCTTTCAAACAGAGATAAGAATTCTTCAATTGTCATATTAATGTGGGTTTCGTCAAAGAGGTAACCAAAGTTCAGTGCTGGATGTTGATACTTGAGCTTATTGATCAAACAATGATCAAATGAACTATATATTATGTCTCCATCATATAACTTTTGCGACATTTCAACTGTAATTTCCCCTGCCTCTGCTTCCTTTATTTCAAGATTTATATACTTACCACTGGGAATTGTTTGAAGAAACTCTTCTAAAGTTGGAATAGTCTGCCCTTCTATAGTGTAGTCCTTAAGTTTAGAAAGGGGAGTCTCACGTATCTTGACATCAGCTCCAAATACTCTTGTTAAATCGGCATCATGACTCAGAACTGGTATACCATCTTCTGTTAATCTTACATCCGTTTCTAACCCGTCAGCACCGCATTCCAATGCTTTCAAGAAAGACTGAATAGTATTTTCTGTGCATAGAACAGGAATACCCCTGTGACCAAGTACGATCATATTTTTCACCTTCTTCTATGTGTTTGTATATAGCTGAAGCTACATATCATCCATTATTTATTATATCAGAAAACTGGAAAATCTCATCAAACTAACCAAAAGAAATAGATGATGAAAACAAAAAGCTGGGGCACAACACTTGCCCACAGCTTTTTTCTATGCTTATGCCTTCTTGATTTGAGTGGATCTGTAGATATTATTCGTTTTATTTTTCGCTTGAATATAACTATTAGGATTTTTCTTTTATAGCTTCAATCACATCTTTAACTGTTTTGATTTTGGATAAGTCTTGATCGCTTATCTTGACACCAAATTGGTCTTCAAATGCCATGACAAGATCAACGATATCCAATGAATCTGCCCCTAAATCTTCCATCAAGTTCTTTTCGATGGTAACATCACCAACATCGATCCCTAGTTGATCAGCTATGATTTGAAATACTTTCTCCTCCATAATCCATGCTCCTTTCTCTAATTTTGTTCGTTCTCAAGATGAAACTACCCCTTTTTCTTTTAAAAAATCCAATCGAAAGTTAATATACCATAATATTTGTTTGTTGTCAATAAGTAAGTTTATATAGGTAGGTAAATCTTTACTTTGGTATATAAAAATTGATGTTGACTAATTTTGTTGCCCGTGATATAATTTTTGCCATATGGAGGTGAGTGCTGTGTATACTTTTATAACAGATTCTGGATATGATTTGCCAAACGTTCCTATGCCTTGCAATCTGAAAGTTCTACCTTTGAGAGTCTTTGCAGGAGAAAAGGAGTTTGAGGACAAGATAGACATACAAGCTGAGCAAATTTACGAGTATCAGTTGTCAGGTCAACTACCTACAACTTCATTGCCAAGACCTGATTTCGTCGAGAAGACCATAATGGAAGCTTCAGAAGAAAGTGAACATGTCTACATACTCCTGTTGTCGTCTAGACTAAGCAACACATATGATATCGTTAAGAGTATTGTTGACAACATGAAAGTAAATAATGTCACGGTTCTTGATACAAAATCTGCCTGTGTAAAACAAGGCTATGTAATCCTGAAAGCGATGGAAAAGGTACTTAAAACGGGAAACTTAACACAAGAAGATATAAATAGATTCAGTGATGAAAGTACTCTCATTTTCTTGGTTCCAAGTTTGGAATATCTCTACAAAGGGGGTAGAATAGGAAAAGCTAAGGCTTTATTTGGCAAAGTACTGAACGTAAAACCTGTTTTAACGATTGACGAAGATGGTGAGGTGAATTCACTAGCTACCGTAAGAACTATCGAGAACGGTATAAAAGTAATCAGAGAGTCAGCAAGGAAATTCTTGACCAAATTGGGTTTGGAGAATGATTATTCAGTAATTGGTGCGTATACAACGCCAAAAATGAAGGAATTATTGGAAAAGATAATAGATGGTGATTTCAAAGACAAATTACTAGGAATTACGACAATTGGCTCAGCAATTGCTGTTCATGTTGGTCCAGAAGCTTTTGGAATAGTTGTTGGAAGAAAACTATCATTTGATTTCTAGCAAGGTCTCAAAATTCATTTGGAGGTGATTGATTTGAGGCGAGTTGTGGTTACAGGTATGGGCACTATTAATCCTATAGCACATGATCTAGAAGAATTTGAGAAAAGCTTGAAAGAAATGAAAATTGGAGTAAACAGAATTACAAGTTTTGATGCCGAAGAGTTGCCTGTAAAAATTGCAGCAGAGGTGAACGAGTTTAATCCTGAAGATTACATGGACAGGAAATTAACAAAACGTCTTGATAGATACTCACAACTTGCCTTGGTTGCTGCCAAACAAGCGATAGAAATGAGTGGTATCGATTTGAATCAATATTCTGAACGTACGGGTGTAATTATGTCTTCCGGAATGGGTGGATTCATAACATTAGCCGAGCAAAATGAAGTCTTACGAGAAAGAGGTCCTGAACGAGTAAGTCCATTTTTGATTCCAATGATTCTAATAAACATGGCAAGTGGTATCATCGCTATAGAATATGGTATAAAGGGACCTAACTTCGCACCTGTTAGTGCCTGTGCAACTTCTGTTCATTCTATCGCTCTTGGCGCTATGCTTATTAGGCACGGTTATGCAGATATAGTGATAACTGGCGGTTCTGAAGCAACTATAGCACCACTTCCAATTGCAGGTTTTGCTTCTATGAGAGCATTATCAACGAGAAATGATGATCCAAAAAGGGCATCGAGACCTTTTGATAAATTTAGAGATGGTTTTGTAATGGGTGAAGGCGCTGGTGCAATAGTACTTGAAGCAGAGGATATTGCAAAAGCAAGAGAGGCAAAGGTCATCGCTGAGGTCAAAGGATTTGCGATGAATGATGATGCGTATCATTTCAGTGCGCCAGACCCTGAAGCGAGGGGATCGACAGCCGTGATGAAAAAAGCTTTGGAAGATTCAGGACTATCTGTTCAAGAAATAGATTTCGTTAGTTGTCATGCAACGAGTACACCAGCTGGCGATGAAGTGGAGTTGAAAGCCATAGACAATGTGTTTGATAGCAGGGTGAAGAGCATACATATTAACTCAATGAAAGCACTTATGGGACATTTACTTGGCGCAGCCGGAGTTGTAGAAACCATTGGTGCAATAATACAGATGAATTCAGGATTTGTTCACGGTATGCCAAATTTGGAAGAACTCGATGGGCCTGACTATTTCAATATACCCAGGCAGACGGTGAATGCAGAGATCAGGAATTTTATAAAGAACTCCTTTGGCTTTGGAGGTCATAACGCATCGATAATTGTGGGGCGATACAATGGATAAAATGAACTGGATGGACAAAGAAACGATTAAAAATATACTACCTCATCGTGAACCGATCTTGTTAGTTGATGAAGTAATTGAAAAGGGTGAAGATTATATAGTTGCCAAGAAACATATTTCCGTTGACGAACCTGTTTTAAAAGGACATTTTCCAGGATATCCAATTTATCCGGGAGTGTATATATTGGAGGGGTTAGCTCAAAGTGCAGGAGTGTTATTACTCGGTAATCTAAATGAAAAATCCGTTCCACTATTTCTTGGAATCGATGAAGCAAGATTTAAAAAAGAAGTTAGGCCCGAATGTGATCTTTTCTACGAAATCAAAGTCTTAGAGAAAAGGGGAGGTATAATTATCGTTGACGGAAAGGCTAAAGTTGATGGGCAGACTGTTGCAAAGGCTAAATTAATGCTTGGTACCAAACTGCAAAATGAATAGTACTGAACGAATTAAATGACAAAGTCTTGGACTATTTGATAGTGCTTGAAGAGGTGATAGTATGGGTAGTTTATTGAAAAACAGGATTTGTGACTTACTAAATATTGAGTATCCAATATTGATGGGAGGAATGTCTTGGGCTGGTACACCGAAGCTTGCATCAGCTGTATCAAATGCCGGTGGTCTTGGAATTATTGGAGCGGGTGCAATGAAAGCAGAACATTTAAAAACAGCTATAGATCAGATAAGGTTACTTACAGATAAACCTTTTGGAGTGAACATAATACTCGTTTCACCAAGTGCAGATGATCTCGTGGATTTAGTTATACAAGAACACGTTCCCGTGGTTACTTTCGGTGCGGGCAACCCATCAAAGTACATAGAAAAGCTTAAAAATGCAGGTATAAAAGTTATCCCCATTGTTGCATCGGACAATATGGCAAGAATGATGGAGAGAATGGGTGCTGATGCAGTAATTGCCGAAGGTATGGAATCAGGTGGCCACATAGGTGAGGTAACAACCTTAGTGCTCGTGAATGCAGTTTGCAGGGCAGTAAAAATCCCCATAGTGGCTGCTGGCGGTATTGCAGATGGGAGAGCTATGGCTGCGATGTTTGCACTCGGTGCTGAAGGGATACAAATGGGGACACGCTTTATTGCAACTAAGGAAGCTGATACACATGAAAATTTCAAAAATCTCATAGTAAAGTCTAACATCAGAGACACTGTTATAACCGGAGCAAGACTCGGTCATCCTGCGAGAGTTATAGAAACTCGTTTTGCCAAAAAAGTTAAAGAGTTAGAAGTCACGAGTCTTCAAGAAGCTGAGGAAATATTAGTTGGTAGTTTAAGAAAGGCTGTAGTGGAAGGAAACCTCGAGGAAGGTTCCTTCATGGCGGGACAGTGTGTAGGTTTGATCAATAGTATAAAGTCTGTTGAAGAGGTTATGAAAGACATAATTAAAGAGTTCAATATTGCAGTTGCTCATCTTGTTGAAGAGGCGAATAAGTTAAAATGCTTGGAGGTGAGAATATGAGAGCTATCGTGTTCCCAGGTCAAGGTTCACAATATAGTGGTATGGCAAATGAATTTTCACATTATGCATCCTGGGAATATTATGCCAAACTTGCGAATAGCACTTTGGGATTTGATATTACAGAGATAATGGATAGAAATGAAGAGATATTAACATTGACTGAAAATGCACAACCGGCCATATACTTGGCAAGTTACGTAGCATTTGCAGAGTTGTTAGCTGATGGAATTGAACCAGACTATGTTGCAGGGCACAGTTTGGGAGAATATACTGCACTGGCTGCTGCCGGTGTATATGATTTTGAGACAGGTGTTTACCTGGTAAGAAAAAGAGGAGAATACATATCGGAAGCCATTGAACCAGGAATGGGGAGTATGGCAGCCGTGATTGGACTACCTGCAGAATTGGTCGAAGAACTTGTAAAAAATTATAAAGACCTTTACGTAGCAAACTATAACTCTTCAGAGCAATTGGTAGTGAGTGGTAGAACTGAGAGTATAAAGTCATTCATAGCTGATGGAAGACAAAAAGGTTATCGAATAATGGAACTCAAAGTTTCTGGGCCATTCCATACACCACTACTCGACAGTGCAAGAGAGAAAATGGCAAATGAGCTTGCATCTGTGAAATTCAGAGCACCAAGAGTACCGGTAATCATGAATAGTATTGCAAAAGAAGTTACCGATCCAGAACACATAAAACACTATTTACTCGAACAGACTTCTGGACCTGTCTATTGGAAACAAACCATCGAGAGAATGATATCACTTGGCGTTGACGAGTTTATAGAAGCAGGGCCAAAGAACGTGCAGACTTCTCTTTTGAAAAAATCGAAATTGAATGCTAAACATTTTAGTGAATTTGTCTTGAGAGGAGTTTTAAATGAAAAATCTTGAGGCTAATAAAATCAAGAAGAAAGGTAATAGAACATTATCAATGGTTATGATACCGTTGTTCACAGCACTGACTGCAGTCGGCTCGCAAATATCTATTCCATTTGGTACGGTTCCTGTAACTCTCCAGATGCTTTTTGTTTTCTTGGCGGGGTATATACTCAAACCATTTGAAGCCTTCATGTCCATGATGTTGTACTTAGTACTGGGAGGGATAGGTATTCCTGTGTTTGCAAATTTATCAGCAGGCTTTTCGTACCTTGTTGGCCCTACTTCAGGGTATTTATGGGCATTTCCACTGGCTGCTTATATAATATCTTCATCAAAGAATAGGAATCTGTTTGCTTCGGGACTAACAGGACTCTGTATTGTTTATGCATTTGGTTGGCTTGTCTTGGGAGCAAGCATTCAAAGCTTCCAGAAGGCATTTGTTGTAGGTATTCTACCATTCATAGCTTTTGACATCGGAAAACTCTTTGTGGCAATCTACGCTTATAAAAAGATATGTAAATCACTGGATCGCTGGGAGGAAGCTTAGTATGGGTGATAACTTAAATGGAAAGGTTGCAATTGTCACAGGTGCCTCCGGTGGCATTGGAAAGTGTATTGTTAAGGAGCTTCTAAGTGAAGGATGCACTGTCGTGGGTTTCAATTACGTACAAGATAGCGATCTCAATGGATATACTGAGTATATAGTCGATATAACTAACAGGGAACAAGTGCAAGATGCCATCAAGCACGTAATTGATAAGTTTGGTAGGATTGATGTATTGATAAACAATGCAGGTATCACGAAAGACAATTTGGTCTATAGGATGAGCTACGAAGACTGGGATAGTGTTATTACAACGAATTTGACTGGTGCATTCAACATGGTAAAGGCATGTATACGAGAACTTGTTAAAAATGAGGGTGTTGTAATCAACTTATCTTCAATTGTTGGCTTAGAAGGCAATGTTGGCCAAGCTAATTATTCAGCATCCAAGGCTGGGCTCGTAGGTTTGACAAAGTCACTTGCAAAAGAATTCGGTAGGAAGAATGTTAGAGTCAATGCCATAGCACCGGGCTTTGTGGAAACCCCGATGACAGAAAAACTTCCAGATGCTATGAAAAAGGCAACTATTGAAAGAATTGCATTGCGTCGATTTGGAAGGCCAGAAGAAGTTGCAAAACTTGTGAAATACCTTGTTACTGATGGTACTTACATAACTGGTCAGGTTATAATCATCGATGGTGGAATTGAGATTTAGACGTCGAAAACACTTGTTAAGAGCATCGAGAAAGGCCTCAAATGGAATAATAGTCTTCTCACAATATTCCTCTCATGTTCTTTCTGAATTCATTCTCATAAGTATTAAAAATCCGAATTGCGGTAATAAAAGCCGCAATTTTTTTTGCAGCATTTATTAATATACGCTGTAAATATGCTTAACAGCAACCCAAATAAAAATGTCACCTGCCACACTAAATTAACAGAAAAGCAAAAAACAATTATCACGCCATGCATACGAGAGCATAGAAAAGTATGGTAAAATTATACTCTGAATATGAGTGGTTTTCAAAAAATTCCTTACGTGGAGGTGTGAAAATGCGGAACAAATGGGTTTATTTCTTTGCAAACGGCAAAGCGGAAGGAACTGCTCAGATGAAAGACCTTCTGGGTGGTAAGGGTGCAAACCTTGCTGAAATGACGAACATAGGAGTTCCAGTCCCGCCTGGTTTTACCATTTCTAGTGAAGTTTGTAAATATTATTATGACAACAACAGGTCTTATCCTGCCGAACTTAAAGAACAAGTTGAGTCGTCTATCAAAGAACTTGAGAAGGTTACTGGTAAAGGATTTGGAGATCCAAGAAATCCATTACTTGTTTCTGTACGTTCCGGTGCCGCTATCTCCATGCCTGGTATGATGGACACGATTCTCAACCTCGGGCTTAACGATGAAACGGTTAAAGGACTAGCTGAACTTACAAATAACGAGAGATTTGCATACGATTCTTACAGGAGATTTCTGCAAATGTTTGGTGATACAGCGCTCGATATTCCACACAACGATTTTGAGGATGCGCTTTCTGAAATGAAAGAAAGAAAAGGTATCAAACTTGATACCGATCTCAATGCTGAAGATCTGAAAAGACTCATCGAAATTTACAAGGCAATATATATAAAGTATGGGAAGGAATTTCCACAAGATGTGTATAAACAACTCTGGGCAGCAATCGAGGCAGTTATTCGTTCATGGATGAGTGAAAGAGCCATCAAATACAGAGAAATCAATGATATCGAAGAAGGACAACTGCTTGGTACAGCGGTTAGTGTTGTTACGATGGTCTTCGGCAACATGGGTGATGATAGCGGTACTGGTGTTTGTTTTACGAGAGATCCAAACACTGGTGAAAAAGTACATTATGGGGAATTCCTTCCAAATGCACAAGGTGAAGATGTTGTTGCAGGTATAAGGACTCCATATCCTCTCGAAATGATGAAAAATATGTTACCAAATGCATATGACGAACTTATAAGTATAATGGATAAACTTGAAGCCTATTTTAGAGACATGCAAGACATAGAATTCACCGTTGAAAGAGGAAAACTTTACATTCTTCAAACAAGAAATGCGAAAAGAACGAGTCAAGCAGCCATAAGAATAGCAGTAGATATGGTGTATGAAGGTCTTATAGATAAAAAGACCGCAGTTCTTAGAGTTCAACCATACGATGTTGAAAGAGTACTCCATCCCAAGTTTGATGATACGGAGCGAAAGAATGCGAAACTCATAGCCAAAGGTCTACCAGCAGCCCCAGGCGCAGCAACTGGTAAGGCATACTTTGAAGCACATAAGGCTGAAGAAATGGTTAAAGCAGGAGAAAAAGTACTGCTCGTCAGGCCAGAAACAAGTCCTGAAGATGTTGGTGGCATGAATGCAGCCGAAGGTATACTTACTGCACGTGGTGGTATGACATCACATGCTGCGGTTGTTGCAAGAGGACTGGGTAAACCAGCAATAGTTGGAGCAGAAGATATATTTGTTGACGAAGAAGCTGGGTACCTGAAAGTTGGGGACGTAGTAGTCAAAGAAGGTGAATGGTTATCAATAGATGGCACAACAGGAGAAGTTTTCGTTGGGAAAATCACGACAGTAAAACCAAGAGGTCTAGAAGGACCAGTTGCAGAATTACTGAAATGGGCAGATGAGTTTAGAAAACTTGGTGTTAGAGCAAATGCAGATGTTCCTAGAGATGCAAAAATAGCACGAGAGTTCGGAGCAGAGGGTATAGGGCTGTGTAGAACTGAGCACATGTTCTTTGAAGAAGATAGGATCCCAAAAGTGAGAAGAATGATCGTTGCAAGGAATAAGCAAGAAAGGGAAGATGCATTAGCAGAACTTCTCCCACTGCAGAAAGAAGATTTCAAGGGCCTTTTCAGAGAGATGAAGGGGTACCCTGTTACAATAAGGCTTATTGATCCACCGCTTCATGAATTTTTGCCAAATCATGACGAACAGATGGCAGAAGTAGCAGAACAAACAGGGACAACGATCGAGGAACTCGAGAAGATAGTCGAACAACTTCACGAGCTTAATCCAATGCTTGGTCATAGAGGGGTTAGACTTGTTATCACATATCCTGAAATAGCTGTTATGCAAACTAAAGCAATAATCTTAGCAGCGATAGAACTCAAGAAAGAAGAAGGAATCGAAATCGTTCCGGAAATCATGATACCACTTGTTGGTCATGTTAACGAATTCAAGTATATAAAGAAGATAGTCTCGGAAACAGCAGATGCTCTTATAAAAGAACACGGTATCAGTTTGGATTATCTTGTTGGTACGATGATCGAAGTTCCAAGAGCAGCAGTAACTGCAGATCAAATTGCTCAAGAAGCCGACTTTTTCAGTTTTGGTACGAACGATTTAACACAGATGACATTCGGATTTAGCCGTGATGATGTTGGTAAATTCTTGCCAGAATACCTCGCAAAGGGTATACTTGAAGATGATCCATTTAAGCATGTCGATACAGAAGGTGTCGGTCAACTTGTTAGAATGGGTGCTGATAAAGGCAAAGGAGTCAAGGCTGACCTTAAGTGTGGAGTCTGCGGTGAGCACGGTGGAGATCCAGAGTCTATTATGTTCTTTGCAACTACAAAGCTAGATTACGTAAGCGCATCTCCATATAGAATTCCGGTAGCAAGACTGGCAACAGCGCAAGCCAGCATCAAGTTTAGAGACTAGTATTTTGAAATTTCGAGGGCGCTCTTGCGCCCTTTATTTCTCTAAGCACAGAAATTCTGCTCTTCAGTTCAATTGTTGAGAGGTGCATTGCAGATGGTAGTTTTGATAACGAGCATAATATCTTCGATCCTTGCGTTTTTTCTCACGGAAAATTACTGGTACTTTACATTGATAGGTATCGGAATTTACTACACTTTACGAAAACAATCAAGAATCGAAGGAATAGTAACTCTTAATTTCATTCTGATAGCTGCAATCGGACTTCTTGGAAAGATAAGGCCATGGAGTTTAGATGGTTTGAATTTTGTCGTGTATGGTACGTTTGCATCCATTATTTACGATTTATTCAAAAAATGGTATTCGTCCATCCCAATGTTTTTACTCACAGGAATAGGAATAAGTTTGATAGGTTCTGTAAAATATGGTAATATCGGAAGGCTTTTCGGACTTATTCTTATTCCTGTCTTTTTTAGAGAATATTCTTTAGAAAAGAAAAGAGAAAAGGATAGCAAAAAAGGTGGAAATGATAAAAACAGCCTTGGGGGCGAGGAAGAATGAAAGTACTAATCTTAGCGGCAGGACTTGGAAAAAGAATGAAATCGAAATATCCAAAAGTTGTCCATAAGATTCTTGGTAAACCAATGATAAACTGGGTGGTAGACTTAGCGAAAGATTTTGGAGAAGTTGGAGTTGTGATAGGGTACAAAGCTGAGATTGTGAGAAACTATCTTCCGAATGACGTAAAAATATATTTACAAGAGCCACAGCTTGGAACGGGGCATGCGGTCATGTGTGCAAAAGATTTTATATCTCCAGACCAAGACTTGCTTATTCTCTATGGAGACGTGCCTCTATTGAAAAGAGAGACAATTGAGAATCTCAAGACGATTCATGAAGTAAACGGATATAATGCTACAGTTTTAACATTCATGCCAGAAGATCTTACTGGTTATGGTAGAATAATAAAGCAGGGAGCGAAAGTAAGAATTGTCGAAGATAGGGATACTAATAAAGAGCAGAAGAAAATAAGAGAAGCCAATAGTGGAATTTACGTTTTTTCTGGGAAATTCCTACTTGAAAGCCTGGGAAAAATAAATAACGACAATGCTCAAAAAGAGTATTATCTGACCGACGTAGTAGCATTATCCGAACGCTCCGGAACGATGCTGGTAGAAGACCCCATTGAAGTAACGGGAGTAAACGATAGAATTCAGTTAGCTCAGTTAGAAACCACGGCACGGCAGAAGATTCTTGAAAACTTGATGCTTTCAGGTGTTACGATAGTAGACCCACAATCTACTTTCATTGGTCCAGATGTAGTAATTGGCATAGATTCGATAATTCATCCGTTTACAATCATAGAAGGTAGGACTATAATTGGAGAAGACTGTGAGATAGGTCCCTATACTCATATAGTAGAATCGCAAATTGATAATAACGTCAGAGTAGTTCGTTCCGAAGTAGAAAAATCTGTGATTGAAAATGATGTTTCAGTAGGTCCTTATTCAAGATTACGCGAAGGTACTGTACTCAAAGAGAAAGTAAAGATAGGTAATTTTGTTGAGACAAAAAAGTCAGTTATTGGCAAAAAGTCAAAGGCTCAGCATCTTACATACCTTGGAGACGCTACGATAGGCGAAGATGTGAATATTGGAGCCGGTACAATAACATGTAACTACGATGGATACAACAAATATCCGACTTCCATAGGTGACAAGGCCTTTATCGGCAGCAACTCTTCTCTTGTTGCACCTGTGAATATAGGAAAGGGTGCAATAGTAGGTGCTGGATCAGTTATTACTAAGGATGTCCCTGATGATAGTCTGGCTCTGGGAAGAGCTATGCAAATTAACAAGGAAGGTTGGGTAAAGATCAAGAAAGGGGTTACGGACAATGCAAATAACCAAGAATGAGATGAAGATATTCGCTGGAAATGCGAACAGAATTCTTGCAGAGAAGGTAGTAAACTATATTGGAATGCGACTTGGTGATATAACTGCTGGAAGATTTGCTGATGGCGAAATAAACGTTCGAATTGAGGAGACTGTGCGCGGTCATGATGTTTTCGTTATTCAGCCAACTTGTCCACCTGTAAATGAAAACCTGATGGAATTATTGGTAATGATAGATGCGTTTAAAAGAGCTTCTGCTAATAATATAACAGTTGTAATACCATATTACGGATATGCCAGACAAGACAGAAAAGCAAGAGGAAGGGATCCGATTACTGCAAAGCTAGTGGCCAATCTGCTTACCGTTGCTGGTGCTACACGAATCATGACTGTTGATCTACATGCAGAACAAGTACAAGGATTTTTTGATATCCCCGTAGATAATCTATGGAGTTTTCCTGTATTTCTCGAAACACTGAAAAAGGATGGTTTGATTAGTAAAGATGTGGTCATAGTCTCCCCAGATGTTGGCGGAGTAAAGAGAGCAAGGCAGATAGCAGAGAAAGTAGGATTACCATTCGCAATATTAGATAAAAGAAGACCAAAGGACAATGTGGCAGAAATATTGAATATAATTGGTGATGTGAAAGATAAAACTGCAATTGTAGTTGATGATATAGTTGATACTGCAAGGTCACTTGTTGAAGGAGCGAATGCTATAAAAAATGCTGGAGCAGCAAGAGTAGTTGCTTGCATTACTCATCCTGTATTATCAGCAGGTGCAGTTGAGAGGATACAAGACTCTTCTATTGAAAAGATCTATATCGGTGATACAATATATCATCAGAATCTGCCAGAAAAATTTCGCGTAGTTACTGTTGCTCCATTACTCGGTGAAGCTATAATAAGAGTGAGGAAAAATCTGTCAGTAAGTATACTGTTTAAATGATTTAACCATGAATATATGACTACATATAATTAAAAATAATATAAACCTTAAAATAGAAAAAGAGGAGGTAAAAGGCATGGAGTATATAGTTAACGCGCAAATGAGGGCAATTGTAGGAAACAAGCGCGCGGTAAGGAGGCTTAGAACGCAGGGAGTAATTCCAGCGGTTGCATATGGTCCGGGCATTGACAAACCTGTAAGTTTGGTATTGAAGAGTTCAGACTTTTTAAAAATATTCAAACAAGTTACAGAATCAACACCACTTTCGCTGGTTATTACGGACAAAAACGGAAAGGAAACTTTCAAGCATATGGCGTTCATCAAAATGGTTCAGTATGACAAAGTAACTGATGAGATTAAGCATGTCGACTTTTATATTCCTGAAGCCCATCATAAGATGAAGATCAATGTCCCAATTGATTTTGTCGGTAAAGCAGTCGGTATTGAAAAAGGTGGTACGATGGAAATAATTCGCCATGAAATAGTAGTTGAAGCTATCCCAGAAATGGTTCCGGGGTCCATAGAAGTGGATGTTACAAATCTCGGTCTAGGTGATGTGATAAGAGTTAAAGACATTGAACTTCCAGAAGATGTAAGGATAGATCTTGATCCCGAGGAAACTTTGGTAACTATAGTTGTTCCAAGAGGTATTGAAGAAGAAGCTGGAGCTCCCGTGGAAGAAGAAAAAGAATCAGAACCAGAAGTAGTCAAGAAAGGAAAGAAAGAAGAAACAGAAGAAAAATAATGGGAAGCAAAAAAATTCAGAACATACTGAGGTCCCCCAAAAAGGGGGACCTTTTAAGTAAATACATGGAACAAAAAGTGAAAAGGGTTAAGGGAGTGAACAGAGTATGATAATCATAGGGCTCGGTAATCCTGATAGCAGATATGCTAATACAAGACATAATGTTGGATTTATGTTACTTGATAGAATAAGCCGTTCTTGGAATAAAGGGCCTAATTATCTCTATAGTGATGTAAATATAAACGGTGAGAGAATAAGACTTATTAAGCCTATGACATATATGAATCTTAGTGGTGAAGTATTCAAATATATTCCGCATGATGATATAATAGTAGTATATGATGATCTAGATCTTCCACTGGGAAGATTGAGAATAAGAAGAGATGGAAGTGCAGGTGGCCATAACGGCATTAAATCTATAATATCGTACATAGGTCAAGATTTTCCGAGAATTAGAATAGGTATTGGACCCAAACCACGGAACATAGAGGCAGCCGATTATGTACTATCAGATTTTTCAAAAGCAGAATTTGAAATTCTTGAGAGGGTTTTAGAAACTTCAAAAGAGGTTATAGAGTACATAATAATCCATGGGTTGGATAAAGCAATGAATAAGTATAATTCCTTCAAGGCTGAGTAGGATAGCGACAGCTTGATTGAGAATTTTGATTAGAAAACTAGAAAGGGTGAAATATTGAAGTGTATTCGTTGTGGAAGGCCTGCTAAAATTAGTAGAAAAGTCTACATAGACGGCGCATTAAAAGAAATAAGCTACTGTACTTCTTGCTTTCTTGAAATGATCAAATATGAAAGTGCCAATTATAGCCGTGCTGGAGTTAACACGCTAACTTCACATATGGAACTTGTACAGGAAACAAAACTAAAAGAAAATGAGTTTGTAAGTTCTATAGAGCGTATTTACTCCGAACAACCGAGTATAGTCCAGCTGACACTCTTTTCAAATGACAGACATACATATAGAAGAGCACTCATGGATATACAGAAAAGAGAACTCACCTTCTTGAACTACAAGTTGAAAAACGCGTTGATTTCAGAGGACTACAAAAAAGCAGGTAAGATCAAGGAGAAAATGGACGAAATAATGAGAACTTTGAAGGAGACTCCGGAACAGTAAGGAGTCTCCAATTTTATCATTTTTCTGCAAGAAGACTCCCACTTCTACAAGTGGGGGATGAATTGCAACTGTAAACCACACTATATCCTTTACTAAACATATAGGGCTTAACTAAATTTGTTTTAACTGGCTTTGACTTTTCCCTTAGCTTAATATATTCACCTTTGTTCTGTACTCCTTCAACTGTATACTTTTTGCCCTCAAAGATAACGATATCCTTAGGATGATATGCGTATCTTTGCTTACGAATATTTCTTCTGCCTTTCGATACTTTAGCTCCACGATACTTATGAAGATTTTCTGCACTCAAGTTTTTGTTACGCGTTCTTCTGCCACAGGAAAGTTCTTGTCCTGTTTTTATAGTCTTGTCTCTTGTATCTACATATTTTGCATCGTAGAACTTTTCGAGTGAACGATTGTTTCTCCTATTTTGCTCAAAATAGATTGTTTCTATTCTCGGTTGATTAATTCCTCTTGCTATGCAAAATGCATCGTTGTAATGTGTCTTTTCCAAACCAAGACTTACTCTCTTGGATTTTGTAATGTAGCCGTAAGTGTAGTCACACATCAGCGTATTGACCAATTTCCATCTTATAGTAGACATAAATGTTGCATCCTTTAATGGTTCTTGAACAGGCTCCATTCCATACAATTTACCTCCTTCTTTATGATTACTAGGACTGTGACATTTGGTACATAACGTTATTAGATTGCCTGGTCTATCTGTTCTATCTTCTTTCCAATAGCCTATATGGTGTACCTCAAGTATGGTGTTTTTCTTGCCACATAGCTGGCAGGTATAATTATCTCTATACAGAACGTATTCTCTTACATTCCAAAAATCTTGTTGTTCACCTTGCTGATAACCTCCACCAGCTACATCTGGGTTTTTAAGCTTATGAGTATCAAAGTTAGCTACTTCTACAACTATATTGGTTATAGGCAATATCTTTTTGAGATAATCAACAAACCTAACATGAGAATCTAACTTGTGTTTAATAGATGGTGCTAATCAACCTTCTTTCTTAGTTGAAATTCTGTTATCAAATCTAGGATTCCTATATCTAAGTCTATTGCGCCTAATTCTACGATACATCCGTCTTTCTTTAAGAAGCTCAGATATATCATTTCTTAGTTTAACTTCACCACATATTAATTCTTCTTTTTCTGTGACAGCAGAGAAACCTATGTAGTTATAACCACTATCTATACCAAGTGTGATATTTTGTGTATAGCTAGTAGTTTCATATAATAGCTGAATAGTGAAAGGTTTAGTTTTAACTACTTTAGCAAGATGTTGTTTTAAGAGACGTCTAACTTTGCCATGCCTCTTAGTAGGCATCAAAGGTTTACCTTCAACAGATAATACATATACCATACGTAAAATCTCCTTTAAGATAAGTCAGGCCGAAGCCTGTAGGTCCACATCGCCAATGTTATAGCAGGTTTAATGGTAATAGCACTACTCCTACCCCTCAGAGTTGTTTAACTATTACCCTCAGAGCATGGGACTTGTGGAGCATCCCAAGGTGACTATATATTCTGCTATAACGTAGTCAGTAGCGATAGCTAATGACATAGGCTAATCAACCGAGCTTGCATTTCTACAAGCCCCCGCCTCTATAGGCCGTGGGTAGTTGACTACCTTTGTCGTTATAAGAAACCCCGACAACACCTCCTCTATATAACATTGAAAGAGTATTGATTACTGAAACATACATTGAATTAGAATAAGTATAAGATAGCTGACAAAATCATCATCGCAAATAGGGTGTACTTTAAAAACTTCTTTTCAAGCCTCAAATTTAAATGCGCTCCAACAATCCCACCAAAGAAAGAACCAGCACCTAGAACTAGGCCCGGAATGAGTTGTATCTTGCTGTTAATTGAGAAAACTAAGATCGAAAATATGGTAAACATGAGAGTGAGGAAAATCTTTAGAACATTAGCACTTCTTATTCCCTCACCTTCGAGCTTTCTAAGAGCAGCTATAAGAAAGAATCCGACGCCTGCTTGGATGAAACCTCCATAAATACCGATAAGGAAGAAGACAAAGAACTCCAATATTTTGTTCGCAGGACTTGAAGAAAGTCTGTTCTCTTCATCTTTCGAAAACAGGTTTAAAAAAGCCATTATGATGAATATTATCCCTAGTCCTCTTTCCAAAACCGTATCGGGTATTTCCACAGCAATATGAGCTCCAATTATCGATCCAATAACAGTTGGAACAGCCAAGTAAAGCGCTTTTCGAATATCTAGAACTTTCTTTCTCGAGAAACTTACAGTAGCAGATATGTTCTGCATTAATATTGCGATACGATTTGTACCGTTTGCAATACTCGGTGAAAGTCCGAAAATACTTAATAGAGGCAGTGTAAGAAATGAACCTCCACCAGCCAGTACATTTATTATTCCAGCTCCTAAGCCCCCAAGAAACAGCAATGCATAAAGCATGAATCCCATTGTGGACATTCAAAACACCTCGAGAAAAACAATCAATAACTTGATTAGATTATCCAAATCAAGAAGGTTTATCATCTCAACTTGTGAGTGCAAATATCTCACAGGTACACTAATTGCTATCATGGGAACACCCATCTCTAAGAACACACTTGCATCATTCCCACCACCTGTTGCACCAATTTGAACTGGGATATTGCTCTTGTGTGCTAGGTCAATCAAGGAACGTACTGTTGGCATATCAGAGATAGATGAATTATCGAGTGCTCTGATTACAGGACCCTTTCCCAGTTCAATGTGCTTGTTCTGTTTGCTACAGCATGCAAAAGAATCGATTGCGATAGCTAAACGTGGCTTGTATAGTTGCGTGAGTGCCTTTGCTCCTCTTAGTCCAACTTCTTCCTGAACCGTCCACGCGGAGATATAGTTTGAAGTATTTCTCACGTTATTGACTACTTGAGACAATGTATAGCACCCAAAACGGTCATCTAAACTTCTCATGGCAAGGTTGTCATTATTGAGAATTACACCTGTTTTTTTAAATACCACGTAATCTAACTCACTAATTCCCATGTTGTAAACATCATTCCTTGATTTGGCTCCTACATCAACACATTTATCAAATACTTCACCATCGCCCTTCAAATGAGGAGGTACGGCTCCTATCACGCCATCCATGATTCCATTTTGTGAGACAACTTCAACGAAGGTTCCAGGAAGCGTTTCCTCTATTATTCCTCCAACATTTCTGATAGTAAGCTTACCATCCTCTCTCACATCTGTTATGTAGAATCCTATTTCATCCATATGTGCCATGAGAAGAACGGAATTATCTTTTTCCACACTTGTTACGTCTTTACTTCCACCCTCCTCGTATATCAAGTTCCCAATACTGTCAATTTTACATATCCCAGGAATCATAGAAGCTATTCTCCCTCTGACCAATTCCTCCCTTCCAGATATCCCAGGAATGCTACAAAGTTGTATTAATTCACTAACTTTGACAAATTTGTATTCCACAATTTTCGCCTCCCTATAGTTATCTAAAGGATATTTTACCATAACTTTCGTTCGTTATACTAATTTTTTTCTTATACAAATATTTTTTACCTATTGACAATTTATTTGTATATGTGTATAATATTTTTGTCTGACAAAACAATCTGGGGGTGAAATCATGGAAGAGACTGCTGAAATCTATCTGCATGAGAAAAGGAATCTTGCCCTTGTAATAAGTGGACGATTTGAATCTCTTGTTGGTGCCTCTGCTCTGATGGTGGCAATGCCGCTTTTTGTATTGGACAAGACGGGCTCTGGAACGATCATGGGACTCTTCAGTGTGCTTCAAATACTTCCGAGGATTCTAATAACACCATTTGGTGGTGTGCTCGGGGACAGAATGAATAGAAAACACATCATGGTCTTTATCGACGAATTTAGAGGTATGATTCTGTTCCTCTTATGGCTGATAGGTATCTTTGGAAATATAGATGTACCTTTGTTGTTAATCTTCACAGCGGTTCTTTCGCTTCTGGATGGTATTTTCGATGGACCGACAGGTGCAATGTTCGGTGATGTTGTTAGAAAAGAGCACATGAAAAGGGCAACTTCGTTTAACGCAATGGCAAATAGTGGTGCCAACATTATTGGACCTATCTTGGGTGGAATGCTCTATGGCTTTTATGGCTTTCAGAGCGTCATACTGCTGACCTCGATATTGTATATATTATCCGGCATCAGTGAAATGTTTATCATATATCGCTTCACACCAAAGAATGGAAAGGTGCATGTCTTTAAAGAACTTATAGAAGGAATCAAATTTGTTGGAATGAACAAGGGATTGAAATTCCTATTCACATTCGCCGTAGTGATAAATTTCATTACATCTCCACTATTTGGTGTTGTCTTTCCGTATATTATTCGCACAGTTTTGCAATTCAGTTCAACTCAGTACGGCCTAATTCAAACATTCTTCACGGTTGGAGCTTTGTTAGGAAACCTTTTGATACTCATCATACTACACAAGGTAAGTTCAAAAGTTTTGATGGTTGGTGGATTAATAGTTCAAGAGATCATATGCGTTGTCTTCTCTATAATGATCATGCCTATGTTTGGATTTTCCAAGTCCATTCTTTTCATGATTTTCTCGATTGGTTCGTTTCTCATAAGTTTGTTCAATGTATTCGTCAACACACCTTTGAATGCAAATCTCCAGATACTCGTACCTTCAGAACTGAGGTCTAGGGTTTTTTCCGTACTTTCCGTAATGGCTATGGGAGTTACTCCAATTTCTTCTGCTTTGTACGGTTACTTAATCGATAGAATAGACCCATTTTGGTTTTTCCTTTCCATAAATATTCTAGGATTTATCATCACACTGTTTTTCGTGATTCTAGCGCCCGATGAAGCATACAATCCTAATCCTCCCTTAAGTAACGAGTAAGGCATGCAACTGAAACAGTCAGAAGTGTGGAACTACAAAAACAAGATAGTGCAGGCTAAGGTCTGCACTATCTTGTTATGCTTCTATTCTTCAATCGATATGTTTATGTTATAATAAAGGCACAATACTATGATCAAGAAAAGTAGAATGCGGAATTAATGGTTAATTGGAGTACTCGGGGGGATTGATTCATTCATGAGAAGGGGAAGTGTAATTGTTGCTGTACTTGTTATTATGATCTTTACGGTAATTATACTCTCGAAACTATGGTTCCTGCTTGGATTGAGATTGAAGGGCTATCCTTAAGAGTCTTTATTCTATTCCCCAGGCCTTTCGTATTTTAGGGCATTTATCGTGACTAGATATTTGTGCCCATCAACTTCGACTTCAAAATCTATACTAAAGTTTTCTGGCCGATTTTCTAGGAAAGATGCGTCGACCGTCTCCCAAAACATATTTTCTGCGATTATCTGTGCCTTTTCTTGTCTGATAGCTTCGTTTAGTGTTTCAATTTGGAGTGGGATTGTGCCAAAGATCACTACAAGTAATAGCATAAGAATGAGCATTGCGAAAATGATTTCCGTATAAATCATCTGTTCACCTCTTAGTCATCAATTTATCTATACGCAGATTATATCATATAAGGAGTGATTTACATCAGCGATTTTCTAAAAGGCGTAATTTACAGCACACTAGCAGGACTCTCTACTTTGATCGGGATAATACCACTGCTGATTTTTCGTAAGCACCTTGGTGAAAAAGTTATCGATTCTCTAATGGGAATGGCTGCTGGCATCATGCTCGCAGCTAGTGCATTTAGCTTGGTTAGCCCGTCACTTGAGATAGGTGGGTTTTGGAGATTCTCCGTTGGATTTCTTCTAGGAGCGGTGATGGTGGATCTCATGGACAAATTTTCACCACACGAACACTTTCTAAAGGGACATGAAGGACTGGAGCTTCAGAGGATAAGTAAGATTTGGTTATTTGTTATCGCAATCACTATCCATAACTTTCCAGAGGGAATGGCTGTTGGAATAAGTGGTTTTACTCCTCAGGCACTTAATGTCGCCATTGCTATAGGTGCCCAGAATATCCCGGAAGGTGCCGCTACTTTTGTAGCACTCTTGAATGCTGGGTACTCTATGAAGACATCAACAATCATAACACTTCTAACCGGTATTGTTGAGGTAGTTGGTGGTATATTTGGTGCAGGGTTGATATTTGCTAGCCAGAAGTTACTACCATATATGCTGGCTTTTGCGGCAGGTGCAATGATATTTGTAGTGAGTGATGAAGTTATTCCAGAAACCCATCTTAGAGGAAATGAAAGACTTTCAACATATTTTCTCGTATTTGGTTTTTTAGTTATGTCAGTACTCGATGTTTTACTTGGATAGTTTTAGGAAGCATTAGGAAGCATCTTCATCCTCTTGTGAGCTTTTTGATAAAACACTCTCTTTTTGAGAGGATAAGTACACAGCTTTATTTTTTCCTGATTTTTTAGCTATGTAAAGCAGATTATCTGCTGCCCTGAGTACTTCAGTTGGTGAACTATAATTCTCAGAGCTGGCTACTCCACACGATAAAGTACATTTTCCGCTTGAAAATTCTGTACTCCTAATTTGTTGAAGTATATTCTCAATAGTGCCCATTACATCGCTTTCGGTCACATTTGTGAAAACAATAGTGAATTCTTCTCCACCATAACGAGCAGATATCGCATTTTCGCCCGTGTTGCTTTTTACTATTTCTCCAATCTTTCTCAAGACCTCATCCCCTACTAAATGACCATATGTGTCGTTAACTTTCTTGAAATCATCTATATCAAGCATCGCAACATAATAACTCTTCTTACCGTATAGAGAAAGGCTATGGACTTCATCAAGGAACTTCAATAATTCCTTTTTGTTGAATAATCCTGTTAGATTATCAACTGAAGAAGCAACCTTCAATTCTCTAAACAAATTCAACGTGTTGAAAAGTAGGCCAAGGCTCTCCTCAGCTTCAACGAGTACTTTGTATACACTCCTTGGGTCAGAAGCATCGGAGAAAGCGATAACTCCTATTTCGGAAGAGTCGTATTTCACAACAAAGGAAACAAAATCATCCAGAATTTCATTACCATATCTACCCAAGAAAGTCCATACAGAAGGTTCTACCGGTTTTTCAACAGCTCTAATCAAGGCTTTCTTCAATCTGTCCTTTCCGAGAGGAAAACCGAAATTGTAAATCCTGCCTTCCACTGGTGAAAGAAGCATGAAAGCCAGGGTACCAAAGTTAGAAAAGTATTCAAGAAAGTTCTTCAGATTACTTACTACGTAGAATTCATCTCTTGCGAACTGAATGAGAGAAAGAACCTCTCTATTCAGAATTTCAGTTCTCATCTTTTGTTCCAAAACATCATATATGTTATTGGCATATCCCGATTGCTGTACCTTGGTTTTATACTTCTTTTGTATGAACTCCAGCAATTCACTCTCAAGTTGTTCTTTAGGAAGCATTTTCGAGATAAATTTATTTGCACCACTATGCAATGCCCAAAATTCGTTTATTATATCATCTGAACCAGTGAGAATAACAATCCCTGCATCTTTAAATGCAGGGATCGACCTCAAATAGAGACACAACTGTAAGCCAGAAATGCCAGGCATATTGTAATCTGTTATTATGATATCAGGATATTCCATTAAAGCAATCTCTATACCTTGAAATGCATTTTCTGACGTTAGAACTTCATATCCATCCTTTTTTAAGAGATCTTCAAGGATTATTCTCCAAAATCTACTGTCATCAACTAACAGTATTTTATTCAAGTTCTCACCTTTTCACACAATTTTTCACACAATGATGTGCACACCCCTATTAAGATATTATACTACGTTTTTCTCTTTTTCTACATCTTCATTACTAAACCTATCAACGTTTAGGTATGATACGTCTGTATGCAGGGTTTTCCCAAACACGATCAGTTCAGATAATGCTTCGGACACAGCAGGTGCCACCATGAAACCGTGGCCAGAATACCCAACTGCATAGAAGTATCCTTTGACTTTGTCGCTTTGTCCGATTATTGGTTGGGCATCTGGGGACATGTTGTACATTCCACTCCAATGTCTCATAATTCTTAGGTTTTTTAGGAATGGAAAAATTCCAACCATCTTTTCAGCAAGTTCCTTCTCAAATTTGAAGGTAACATTATAATTTATTCCAGGCTTTTCATCTTTGTCACCCTGCCCCATTATGAATTGTCCATGATGTGCCTGTCTCATATAAAAATTGCCTGCAAAACTGATTGCCATCATTGGGAAGAAATTCTCTAATGGTTCAGTAACAAAGATTTGGTGTCGATAACTTTCCGTTGGTAGTTCAACTCCAGCAAGTTCTGCTACTTGTCTTGACCAAGGGCCAGATGCATTTACAACAACATTACACTTAAAATATCCCCTTGTCGTTTGGATACCGACTACTTTACCATTTTCTACATCAACACCTAAGACTTCAGTGTGAGTATATATATCCGCTCCCATTCTCTTAGCAGCCTGTGCATAACCAATTACCGCCTTATGTGGATTTGCATGTCCATCAGTTTGACAAAAGGTAGCTACAATCAAATCCTGGGTGTTTATATATGGATACCTCTCACTTACTTGTTTTGGAGTCAATATCTCAACATCAAGCCCTTCTTCTCTTTGTATTTCTACGTTTTTCTCAAATTGTTCTGCTTCTTCCTCGTCGTAAGAGAGCATGAGATAACCACCTTGATAATACTCGATATCCATTCCTACATCTTCTTCAAAGTTCTCAAACAACTTTACACTTCTCATTGCAAGTCTAACATTATTCTTTGTTGACCACTGTTGCCGTATCCCACCACCACAACGCCCAGTAGAACCAGAGGAAAGATAGGATTTCTCAAAAACAGCAACAGAAGTTTCACCTAGCTTACATAGTGAGTATGCTAATGCTGTACCAGTTATCCCCCCACCTATTATACAAACATCATAAGTGCCATTTACATCACTCATCTTTATCCACCCCTTTCCGAGATTTTACAATAGCATCGATCGGAAGAGGAATGACAGGTGGACGGAATGCCCCTAGTTTACTTTCAGAAATTGGGATTTTTGTCTTTTCAGCAATTATTTGGAGAACAACATTTCTACAGGTTTTCCCACCACATGGTCCCATGCCAATGCGTAAGATTCTTCTAATCTCTTCATAATCAGTAATTCCTGAATCTATTACTTTTTCCACATCCTGCCTTGAAACCTCTTCACATCTGCACACATATTCCTCAGAATTTATTGCCAGATCAAAATGTCGTACGATATTTTCCATTCCTTTTGGGACTCTTAGAAAGACAAGATGGGTCTTGTCTTTTCTGTTAACCGACACCTTGTCTATCTGACCATCTGCAACATATCTTCCATCTTTGTCGAAGAGCTTAACAATAGTACCATTTTCTGGAATTGGCAAAAACTCATATGGTATACCTACTATAGAATAATCTTCCTTTTCTTGTAGGAGGAATATTGCAAGGCCAGGACATTTCATTACACAAACCCCGCATCCAATACATTTATCATAATCTACGTACGGTATGCTATTTATGTTCTTTCCAACATTTATTGCCCCAGTCGGACATGAGGTTTCGCAAGGATTACAAGGTATTGCCTGAGGACACTCGATTACTGCCCTCAGTTTTCCATTTGGACCTGTCGATTGCTGGGTCCTCTCTCTGTAACCGCCACTTGGGAATAATATGTTCATTTTCTTTAGACCTTCTCTAACTTTACTTGCAAATGGTCCTTTCCTAAATTCGATAAGTTCGTCTTTCATAGTACTAATCTTTTCTGACAAATCTTGTCCAGTAATCTTTTGTGCTATATTGTATCCAGCAATATACCCTTCTATCATTGCAGTAGACGCTTCTTCTATTCCAGAAAGATCACCAGCAATATAAACATTATCAGCAGTGGTTTTCATGTTTTCATCTCTTATCGGTACGTATCCACCAAGTTCGGAAATATACTTTATTTCCGCTCCTGTCTGGGCAACTAACTCTACACTCGGTTGTAGACCAACCGCAAGGCAGATCGTATCAACCACAAACTCCTTCTCAGTACCTGGAATTGGTTTGAAATGTTCATCAACTCTTGCCACAATTGCCCCTTGTACCCTTTCTTCACCTAATGCACTTACGATGGTGTGATTCAACATTATTGGAACACCTAAACGCATGATCTTATTTGCGTGAACCATATAGCCCCCAATTTTCGAGCTAGCCTCAACAATGGCTTTAACGTTGGCACCAGCTTGTAGTAACTGATATGCAACTATCAATCCTATGTTTCCTGCTCCGACTATCAAAAAAGATTCACCAGGCATGACTTTATACTGATTCATTAAAGTCTGAACAGCACCAGCACCATATACACCGGGTAGTGTATTATTTCTAAATACCAAGAATCTTTCAGAAGCACCAGTTGCAATTAAAAGATAGTCTGCGGTATATTCATCAACACTATTATTATTTCTATCATACGTTACAATAGAATCTTCGTATATGCCTGCAACTGTCGTTTGCATTGAGAACTGAACACCAAGATCAGTAGCTTTACTTACAAGTTTTTCACCTATTTCAAATCCTCTTACAGAAGCATAAAAGCCTTCATGTCCAAAGAACTTGTGAGTTTGTTTAGGAAGCTGTCCACCGGGAACTATGCCTTCATCAACAACTAGTATTTGCTTTCCATCACCTATGCTCTCTGCAGTAGCTATTGCGCCACACAAACCAGCCGGTCCAGCTCCAATTACCAGGGCTTTGACATGTTTTTTTTCGGTTGGCCCTTCATTTACCATTTTGGTTTCCCCCTTCCGATTTGCCGACGAACACTGATACCTTCACGAACGGGGGTAATACATGCTCTCACATTCGGAACTCCATCGACTTCTACAAGGCATGATGAACACTTCCCTATTGCACAGAAAAAGCCTCTAGCATGTTCATGCTCAGTAAAACCAAAAATGTCGATACCACTGGCAATTAACGCACTGGCAATAGTATCACTCGGAAGTGCAAATATAGGTTGATCTTCAAAATAAAAGACCATATGCTCCGCAGCACCCGAAACCTTGACATTTAGTATAGGATGTTCTACCAATCTTCCCATCTATCCCCCTCCAATCAATGTACTGAAAAACAACAGCCATTACAGACTGTTATTCTTGTTCAACAAATTTGTGAGTTAGAAGTGCTTAGCATTACCAAGATTACTTAACGACTCTACTACTTAAATTATATGTCCTAAACGTCCATTTTGCAAAATATGAAATTTCTTTGTTATACGAAGATAATTTTGCGTATCGCTCTAAAGTTCAACCTACCTCTGATTTGTGTTATAATCTAAAGTGAACTTCAAAAAAGCGTAGTGTTTTACCAAAGAAGGTGATCACTTGTCAAATATAGCAAAAGTTACACTCAAAAGAGATATCAAACGGCGAGTCTTACTTGGACATCCATGGATTTATGATAATGAAATTGAACGTATTGATGGTGACTATATTAATGGTTCCATTGTTGATGTTTATACATTTGCGGGGCAGTTTCTGGGACGAGGTTATATTAATACAAATTCGAAGATAACTGTAAGAATATTGACTCGGAAACCAGTTGACATAAACAGAGAGTTTATTAAGAATAGGTTCGATGAAGCGTTAAGAAATCGTTTTAACATAGTGTGTGAAAACGCTTATCGAGTAGTGTTTAGTGAAGTTGATGGATTACCTGGATTGATCGTTGATAAGTTCGATAAGTACCTCTTTGTCCAGTTTAATACTTTAGGTATAAACATGCTTAAGCATCAGATAATTGACGTACTCATAGAAATTTTCAATCCAGCTGGGATTTTTGAACATACTGAGGGAAGTGTTTTAGAAAAAGAGGGATTAGAAGAGAAAGTTGAATGGATTTATGGCACAGGTCCTGAATTGATTCCGTTTGAAGTAGATGGAATAAAGTTCTTAGCAGATACAAAGGGGCAGAAAACAGGGGCGTTCCTAGATCAAAGGGAAAATGTGAGGAAACTCATGGAATTTGCGAAAGACAAAATTTGCCTGGACTGCTTTTCATATACAGGGAATTTCGGTATGCATCTGTTAGAAAGCGGAGCCAAACATGTCACCTTTGTCGATTACTCTGAAAGAGCTATCGAAATTGCTAAAGAAATTGCAAATCTAAATCTATTTAAGGATTGTGATTTTGTAGTTGTAAATGCCTTCGATTATCTCAAGTCAAACTACGAGAATTCAAAACTGTTCGATCTAATAGTTCTAGACCCTCCTTCCTTTGCCAAAAGCAGCTCGAATAGAGATGCTGCGTTCAAAGGCTACAAGGAGATAAACTACAGAAGCATGAGAATTCTAAAAAGCAACGGAATACTCGCAACTGCTTCCTGTACTCAGGTCATATCACAGAACGAGTTTGAAAATACACTAGTTGAAGCAGGGATTGATGCAAAAGTTCTCTTGAAGTTGCTGTATAGAGGCGGTCAGTCAATAGATTATCCTCAAATGTACAACATATTGGAGAGCATGTATCTGAAGTTTTTGATTATACAGATAGTTTATGTAAATACCATCTAGGTGTTTATATATTCGTGTAAAGTTCGAAGAAATCAGAGTGTTTTATATCAGAATCTTGTTTCCAGGGATAATCTAACATGTTATAATTGTTTTAACAAATAAGCTTGTTAGAGACCTCCTAATTGATGGTGAAAGACTAAAGAAAATAGATGAGAGGTGTAAGAATGCATACGAAAGGGTGGAAATATTTCTTCACAATTGCTTTTTACATAGGTCTTTTCCTATCTTCATCACTTTTCTCTGGTGCAATTATCGTTACCTCCAACTCTATTGTAGATGAAGCTGGTAATATTATAAAATCTGGTTCTTTTTCGGATGTTCTCTACGACGGAGTGCAATACTACTACATCGCTACTGATGGAATATACACTCTTGATGGAAAGACAAAGATTGACATAAAAAATGCTCAACGTGTGGGCATTAATTATGTCATTTCTAGTAATAAGGTTTATAAAATTTCCAACGGCAAGGCAGTTACCATAGGAACAGTTCCCAGTACATTGCAAAGTGTAGTGGTGAAGGACGATTATATAATAGGTATAGATGGAAACCAGATTGTCTGTTACGATGGAAGTTCGATCGTTTGGTCGATGGTTGTATCAGCGAAGACTCTAAAATTGAGTGGAGATTATTTGGCATCGCTCGGGACACAGTCTCAGCTTTTCAACATATCAAATCCAAAATACATCCGGCTTGAACGTTCGTATCCTTCTTATAAAGATTATGCTTATTTTTCCGGATACCACGCGTTCAGTGATGGAACAAAAATATACATCTATAAAGGAAGTGCAAGATTAAGCTCGACTTTTTCATATAAAGGGCAACTTCTTAGTGACGGTGAAAACCTTTACTCAGGCAATATCATGATAACAGGCGATTTAGTTCAGAAAGACCAGAAATTCACTGCTAAGTCCCTTGCCCCAGTAATTCTGAGCCAGCAAGAGACTACAACCACGGCTGAAGTCTCAGACGAGGGTGAAGAGTCCCAAGCACAGGCTCAGCAACAGACAGAGCAAGGTAGTACGCAACAGGAAATTTCAGTTGTGAAGCCTTCAGAAAAAGAACCAACGATTAAAGAGCCGAAATTGTACGAGTTAATTTGGAAAGTTGTGATGAATGATGAAATATTCGGCAAACCCGCAATAAAGGGGACAACAGCTTACATACCTACGCTAAAAGGAAGCCTCTTGTCTGTAGCAGATGGAAAAATTCAGTGGACTTTCAAAACTACTTTTGTAGTTGTGGCCCACGTAACTGTTGGCAACAACATATATGTAGTATCTTGGGATGATACTGTTTATGCAGTGAATGAAAAAGGTCAATTAAGTTGGAAATTGAAACTAGATGGCGATATATCTCAAGGACCAGCTTGGGACGGCTACTACCTCTATGTTGTAACAGATAACGGTACTGTATACGTTATAAAAGACCTTGGAAAGAGTGGAAGTATAACAACATCGTATAGGACTGCCTCATATCCAGTTGTTCCACCGTCTATTTCACTTTCTGGGAAAATATTCGTTATAGACGGTGTTGGAAATTTGTGGCGAGAAAAAGAAACGTCTACATTTGTAGGAAAGGTTAAGAACTTACCAATTGTATCTGAGAACCCTTATATAAGTCAGCAACTTGGCTTTACCTTAATAGATGAAACTGGCTTATCTTATGAATTTGTACCAATGCAGAAAGAAACGCAGATACTAAGAGGAAAAAACGTTTTTCTAACTATAAGTGGACAGGTTATAGATGCGGTTATCGGAAAGAAAAATATCTATGTTCTAACAGATTCGGGCAAGTTTTATGTTGTAGACAAGGAATCAAAGAAAACATTGTTTACAGATACTGTCCAGAATGGCAGATACATTTCACTAAGCAGTGGATACCTATTTGTATTTGGGAACGAAATAAGGTGCTATTACGTTAACGATAACCCTTCAGGGTTCTGGAATAGCTTATATGGAAATCCCTTAAACTGGAATTCAGCAATAAAATAGGCAGGTAAAGGATAGAAAGTCAACTACCCACCGCCAATAGAGGCGGGGGCTTGTAGAAATGCAAGCTCGGTTGATTAGCCTATGTCATTAGTTTTTGCTAATGATTAGTTATAGCAGAATATATAGTCACCTTGGGATGCTCCACAAGTCCCATGCTCTGAGGGTAGTAGTTAAACAACTCTGAGGGGTAGGAGAAGTGCTATTACCATTAAACCTGCTATAACATTGGCGATGTGGACCTACAGGCTTCGACCTGACTTACCTTAAAGGAGATTTTAATGTGGTTGTATCATCCCCCACATACAGAAGTGGGAGTCTTCTTGCAGGAAAATGATAAAAAGAAAGATTGAGGTAATATCAATATGATGTTTTTAGACGATTTTAGTTACTACGCTGTTTGTGTACCGATTTACAAGAACCAACTTTTATTCGAAGTCCGTTCTAAATATGTTTCTCAGCCATCTGAGGTTTCATTTCCTGGGGGAAAAATAGAAGAAGGCGAGATTCCATTTGAAGCGGCTTCAAGAGAACTGAGAGAAGAAACTAGGCTCCACATTCTTTCAAAAGTATGTGATGTGGAACCTGTCGTTACTCCTTTTAATACTGTTATATTCCCGTTTGTCGTTGAAGTCGATATGAGGGATATTGAGATAAACAATTACGAGGTTTTTGAAACTTTCCTCGTGCCGATTGATTTTTTTGAAACTCCTTACAAAGTAGCGTATGTAGATGTCAAACTTGAACCACCTGATGATTTTCCATATGATTTGATACCTCTTCAGAGGGAATATCCTTGGAAAAAGGGTAAGTATAAGGTCATGTTTTACAGATGGAATAATTATGTAATTTGGGGTATAACCGCTAGAATCGCCCATAGAGTTGCGCAACTTCTAAGAGCGCACTGAATAGAGAACAGAAAAATACGGGAAATCTGGGGGGACGGAAATGTTTTTCAAAACATATTCAGCTGTCATAGTGGGTATAACACCACTTCTTGTTTCAGTCGAAGTAGATATAAATACACGCAGTATCAAGAGAGACATGAACATAGTTGGCCTTCCCGATACAGCGGTAAAGGAAAGTAAACAAAGGATAATCAGTGCATTCAAGAATTCTAGCATTGCATTGCCAGATGGACTCATAACCGTGAATCTTGCACCAAGTGATGTGAAAAAGGAAGGCACTTACTTAGACCTTGCCATTGCGTTTGCGATCTTAGGTGCAATGAAACACATACCGCAATTTGAAAGTGTTGTTTTGGGAGAATTGGGGTTGGATGGAACAATTAGAAAGATTAAAGGTGTTCTTCCCATATTGCTCGAATACTCTGATAAAGGTTTCGATTTCATCATTCCACAAGACAATACCGCAGAAGCACTTGCTTCAAAATCCAAATTCAAGGCTTTTTCTTCCCTTTCTCAGGCTGTTCTATCGTTAAAAACAGGTGAATATTCACTAAAAATTGACCAAGTTCTCACCGATGAGCCGAGCCCTCAAGAATATGATGAAGACTTTTCAGATATAAAGGGACATGCATTACCAAAAAGAGCATTTGAAATTGCTGCAGCAGGTGCGCATAACATTCTCATGGTAGGGCCTCCAGGTACCGGTAAGACGATGTTTGCCCGAAGGTTTCCCACGATACTACCGGAGATGGATGAGAAGGAAGTTATAGAAACATCGAAAATATACAGTGCTGTAGGATTACTGGATTCCTCTTTGATAAGGATACGCCCATTTAGAAGCCCACATCATACATCAAGTGCCGTTGCTATCATAGGTGGTGGAAGCAACGTTAAACCAGGTGAGGTAACACTTGCGCACAATGGTGTGCTGTTCTTGGATGAACTTCCAGAATTTCGTCGAGATGTTCTTGAAGCCTTGAGAGAACCATTAGAGGATTCTGTCGTAACCGTTTCAAGAGCAAAAGCCACACACATATTTCCTGCCAATTTCCAATTTATCGCGGCCATGAACCCTTGCCCATGCGGTTATTTTGGTGATAAAGAAATTGCTTGTAAGTGTTCTGCGTTTGAAATTAAGAGATATTGGAAGAATATATCCGGACCAATTCTTGACAGAATTGATATTCAAATCCAGGTTCCGAGGGTAGAATTTGAAGAAATGCGTAGCAAGTCGTATGGAGAAACCAGTCAACAGATACGAGAAAGGGTCATCAAGGCTCGAAACATACAAAAGAAAAGGTATGCCCAGGAATCCATAAAACTGAACAGTAAACTGAGCCATAGAATGATAGAAAAGTACATAATTCTATCCGATGATGCTGAAGAAATATTAAAACTGTACGTGAAAAAGTACAAATTATCGGGCAGAGCTATCGATAAAGTACTAAAAATGGCACAAACGATCGCAGATTTGAATGAATCAAGTATCGTCGATGTAAAATGTATTAGCGAGGCTTTGCAATATAGATTGAACAATTTGGACAATGATTTTGCGTTCTAAGTTTCAGAAACTCTATCATAAGCGAATAGGGGGATGAACATGGACAAGTTGAAGGAATATTACCAAAAGATGGCAAAGTATTCGGATGCTTTATCATTGCTTTATTGGGATATGCAGACGTACATGCCGCCTGCCGCTGGCGAGTATCGTGCGGAAGTAATCTCGGAAATTGGGGGATTTGTCTTTAGAATGTCTATTTCAGATGAACTTGGTGAATTACTTAAAAATGCGGAACCAGTTTCTGAAGAGGATGAAGCAAATGTGCGTGTCGGACAGAAGGAATATGACAAATACAAGAAAGTACCGTCTGACCTTTTCGAGGAGGAAATGAGGGTTTCTACAATATGCGAACAACTTTGGCAAAAGGCAAGAAAAGAAAGAGACTTTGAAATTGTGCAGCCATATTTTGAAAGAGTTGTAGAACTGAACAAAGAAATGGCAAAATACCTTGGTTATGAGAAAGATCCTTACGATGCACTGCTTGACCGCTTCGAGCCTGGAATGAAAGCAGAAGAACTCGATCGAATCTTCACACCACTTAAAGAATTCACGATCAAAGTGTTGGAGGAAATAGAATCGGTGGGCAAAGTAGACGACCCCTTCGAAAGAGAAATTCATGTTGAAAGCCAGGAGAAATTCAACAGATGGCTTCTTACATATCTGAAATACGATAGTACGAAATGTAGATTAGATGTGTCTACCCATCCGTTTACAAATCCCATTGGCATGAATGATGTGAGGATAACCACAAGGTATGTGCCAGATGACCCCAAAAATTCCATATTCTCAACGATACATGAGTTTGGCCACGCTCAATATGCTTTATCAATTCCGGAGGAGTTCTACGGACTTCCTATAGGTAGCAGTGCATCTTATGGATTTGACGAGAGCCAGTCAAGATTCTGGGAAAATGTTTTGGGCAGAAGCCTCCCATTTTGGAAGGGTATATACAAAAAATTTGTCGAAACGTTTCCAGACATGGCAAAGTATCCTGTTGAAGAACTGTGGAAGGGTGTGAATATAGTAAGGCGTTCTTATATAAGAACAGAGGCTGATGAAGTGACCTACGCGCTCCACATAATCTTAAGATATGAATTAGAACACGCACTGATAAACGACGAATTATCCGTCAAGGACATACCAGATGCTTGGGATGAATTGTTTGAAAAACTCTTTGGTTTAAAGATAACAAACATATCACTTGGCTGTCTGCAAGATCCACACTGGTACGGTGGTTCATTTGGATATTTTCCAACGTACCTTCTAGGTAACTTATACGCCGCACAGATTTTCGATGCAATGAAAAAGGATGTTGACTTTGATACATTGGTTGAGAACGGTGAATTTGAAAAAGTACGTGGCTGGCTTACAGATAAGATTTATTCAAAAGGTAGAATGTACGAACCCAAAGAACTACTCAAGAGAGTGACGAATAACGATTTTGATTCCAAATATTTCATAAACTACATCAGCGAAAAGTACACCAACATGTACCCAATCCAGCTATAAATTAATAACTGTCAACTACCTACCGCCTATAGAGGCGGGGGCTTACCAAAGACTTAGTTGTCTACTCTCAGCCAAGGTCGTAAGACCATCGGCTACGTTAAACAGGTCATGACACCTTCGAGTACTGCATCTAGTTACTATACGATACAACTTACGTACACCCAGCCTGTGAATGTTGGGATTGACATAATTGACAAGGTAGATGAGTACGAGGGTATGAGGGATATAATGTCTGAGTTAAGGAGCAGTGGATATTTCTCGATAAGGACACTTGAATGAGAAAAGGTGGATAATAGTGCAAGTTACAAAAAGCTAAGGTTGGTAGAAAAGTCAGAAAAGTCAAAGGGCTTGATGTTAGAAAGAAGAGAGGAACACATTCCTCTCTGCGTAGAAGGAGGAGCCTCCTGTGTTCCATTTGATGAATGATTTGATGGCATAAATCAAACGTAGTTAATAATATTCAATAATTGAGAATTATGGAGAAAATAAAACCTGTCCATTCTTGACTTGCCAACAGATCTAGAAGATGGACAGGTTTTGTTTCTTACATTTTATCCTTCGTTAAAAGAACCTCAGAAGATCCTTTTATATTGATCATATCCTCTTACTGTATCATTTAACGGTCTCAAGAGCCTAAAGCCTTTTTCAGGAATATCGAATTTCAAAAGTCCACTGCTTAGACTGAACTTCTCACCTGTAAGAATATCTGCAAATCGCGTTCTATCCAACAATCTACCATCTTTAATAGGAACTGCAACCTTTCTTTCAGTATCTCTATTTATACCAACAACAATATCATCGAGCATGTATGGTGCCTTTCTCAGGAAAATCAAAGGATCTTCGTTTAGTACTTCAAAAGAACCAACCTTCAAAGCAACCTCCGACTTTCTTACTTCTATGAGCTTTTTGTAAAACTCTCTTAAATCATTATCCCATTTCGATTCATCCCACTTCATCGTATCTCGACACTCTGGATCCTTTCCACCCTCCATGCCGATTTCACTGCCATAGTAGACAACTGGTACGCCAGGATAAGTGAATTGGAGCACTATTGCTAGTTTTCTTAACGATTTATCTGGAATCATACTGGCAATCCTTTCACTATCATGGCTATCTAGCATATTCCAGCAGCCGTAAATATTCGGTGTATCGCTGAAAACAGAAATTAGAGAACCACCAATTGTATCAAGTTCTCTCTTCAAATAACCCACAACAAGCTCTCGAAAATGGTAATTCATAATACCATCGACCATGTTCCAACCCACAGGATACGTCCAAAGCTCGCTTACAACATACTTCTCTATTGAAACGTTCTTAACTTTAGAAGCGATAAATGCGTTATTTACAGGCCCTAGGTCTTGCCCGCAATCTAGCCTCCAGCCATCTATTCCCATTTTGAGATATTTCTCGACCACTTGAGTTATGTAATTGCGCACTTCTAAATCCTCCAAGTTCAACTCAGGCAACATATCAGCTCCCCACCAACCCCTATGGCCGTTCTCATAAAAAGTGAACTTACTCATGGCATCCCTATTTCCTCTCCTAGCCTGTACGAACCATCTATGTTGAGAACTCACATGATTGAAAACACCATCCAAAACAAGCCTCATATTCCTTTCCTTGAGCTTACCAATGAGAGAAGTCAGTGCACGATTACCACCGAACTGTGGATCCACTTTCATGTAATCTACACTATCGTATTTGTGGTTGGACGGAGATAAGAAGATTGGTGTTAGATACAAACAATTCACACCAAGATCTTCTAGATAGTTGAGCCTTTCACCTACGCCCCATAGATCTCCTCCATAGAAAGATCTATTCTGCCTGCCATCACCTGTAGCAACAGGTCTTTCATTCCAATCTCTCAGTATGCCACCTCGTTTCGCATATAAGTGAGCTTTATCCTGTATGCTTTTCCCTTTTCCAATGAAAAACCTGTCTGGGAATATCTCGTACACAACGCTTTCGTGCACCCAAAAAGGTGTTGGATATCGAATATCATTTTCCGAACCATCCCTAGAATTATTTGCCGATGGCACATCGCACCTCCCTCTGAAATCTTCTCCCTTTCTTATTCTTCTTGATTACACCTTGCAACATCAAATATGATAAAATAAAGTATACACTCTTAGAACTATTCACTACAATCATATCATATATCTGTACTTGAGAAAGGATGGTGATGGAATATGGATCTTACTGATGTGATTTTAAAGCGCAGAAGTATTAGGGATTTCAAAGATACGCCTGTTCCAGATGAACTTCTGGAGAAGATATTGAACTATGCACTCTTAGCACCAAGTGGAAGAAATGCAAAACCCGTTGAACTCATCGTCTTAAGAGACAAAGAGACGATTACAAAAGTTATGAATGCGAGAACCAATACGTTCGGCTTTTTGAAAACCGCGCCTGTATGCATTGTTGTCATTGCGAATGAAAAGAGCAATACCTGGTGTTCGGATGCTTCAATAGTCGCAAGTTACATTCAACTGCTTGCGGCAAACTATGATTTGGGCAGTTGCTGGGGACATGTCCATAGCAAATATTTCAACGATAAGTCTGTAGAAGAGGAGATCAAGAAGATTCTCTCCGTTCCAAACAACTTTCGTGTACTCTGTATAATTAGTTTGGGCTACCCAAATGAAGAGAAGGCTCCACATTCACTCAATGAAGTTGACAAAAGTAAGTTACACTATAACCATTGGTAGTCGACAATAGCAAAATGTGAAGGGAAGAGGGGTAAAAGACATGAGTGCGTTCAAAAACACATTGAAAACGAACAAAGAAAAGGTGGTAAAACTTTCTATTCTTGTAGAAATATCGCATCCAACCGTACGTATGCCCGTAATGGATGGTGTAGGTAAGGCATACTATTTTCCTGGTGTAGGTGGAATAACCTACAATTTTGGGCTAGGTGACAATGCGTTTTCCATGCATGGTGATCACATTGAACCCGATCTAAGCACGAAAAACACAGATAAAGAATTCAACCCAACATGTATGTCGTTAGCTTGTATTGGTAATGAAAGCACAGTTGTATCAGGTGATGGAAAAGGAATGAAGGGGTACGTCATAGGCAAACATGGTGGAGTAGACCACATACTCATCTGGATGCCAGATAAAGAGAAACTTGTACTGGGCGACAAGATTCAGATAAAAGCGTGGGGACAAGGCTTAGAGTTATGTGACCATCCGGATGTAAAGGTCTTCAATGTAGACCCTGAATTATTTGAGAAGATCCCGATAGAAGAAAAGAACGGAAAACTGCATGTTCCAGTCACTGCTATAGTACCAGCACACCTAACGGGGTCTGGAATCGGTTCGTCCAATCCTGTTGGAACAGACTACGATATGAACACATTGGATGAAGAAGAAATAAAACGATATGGCCTTGATAAAGTGAGAATAGGAGATCTTGTTTCAATCTCCGACCATTATAACGGTTATGGTGCAGGAGGTTACAAATCGGGCTCAATTTCTATCGGTGTTGTTGTGCATTCCGATTGCTTCAAAACGGGTCACGGTCCTGGAATTGTTGTCATAATGACAAGTTATAAGGATAAAATCGTTCCTGTTATCGACACGGAAAGTAATATCAAGAGATACTTAGAAATCTGATCCACGAATAGATTACATAAATCTTTCTGTTTATTATCTCCAAAACTACGCATCCCAAATGGGATGCGTTTTTATAGATATGTTGTCTTAGCTCTGTACAACATGCGGAAAAATCTCTAGAAATGTTGAGAGAATCTGTTCTATTTTAAATAATGATAGAAATCGTTAGGAAAAGTAAGAGATAATCATCTAAATACACTTTTCAGTCCATTTTTGCTCCATATATGTCAATAATCAGTTAACAGTTTTTGTGTCTTTTTATGTTATAATGTGACAGGTGATTCATATGTAACATGATAGATGATTCATACGTACTATTGATGCTAGTGTAGTGTTTATAAGTAAAGGTATTTCGTTGGTGAAAAGCAGGAATATATTAAACTACTGGAACTATGTATACAGTGTGTACGGCAGGATATCATTATGAAAATAGAGGAGGAGAAAAGCATGAAGTACGCAAAGATCATATCATCTGGAATGTATGTTCCACAAAAAGTCATGACAAATGCGGAGTTTGAAAAGTTAACTATGTTAACGATCGATCCATACTTTTCAGAGGTTATAGGTGTCAACCATCGTCATCTTTCGGAAGATTGGGAGACTCCAACCTACATGGCAGCAGAAGCGGCGAAGAAGGCACTTCAAAGGATCGGGATGCAACCAGAAGAGCTTGGTTTGATCATAGTTGGAACAGACACGCCCGAGGCTGTTTCACCACCAGATGCCCCGCGAGTACAGTATTTAATTGGTGCACACAAGACCGAAACTATGGCATTTAATGTTAACGCATCATGCGCAAATGGTGCACTGCTTCTTGACATTGCTTCAAAGTATATTGCGATGGGAGATTACAAGAACATATTAGTCATTGGAACGTATGCAATGACGAGATTCTTGAACTGGAAATACTCTTGGGAAGCACTATTCAGCGACGGTGCGGCAGCACTTATCTTATCCGCATCAGACGAACCTGGATACATAGGTGCTGTTTCAAGAGCCGATGGAAGTTGGTGGCAAAGCTGGGGTATATATATGGGTGCTGGAACGATGAACTTGGAAGGTATAGAAAGAGGCCTTCATAAACTAGATCTGCGCGGTGCATATCCTGCTTCAGTAAATGATGAGGGATGGCCTAACTTGTTAAACAAGCTAGTAGAAAAATATGACATCTCAAAAGAAGAGATAGGAATGATATTCTTCACACAAGTCAGAAAAAAGACGATACTTAAAGTCATGGATAGTATGGGACTGCCGATAGAAAAAACGCATATTGTCATGGATAAATTCGGTTATACAGGTTCTGCTTGTGTATACATGGCATATGATGATGCATATGATGAAGGCAAATTAGAAAATATGTCAGGAAAGTATATTATATTCCTTACATCTGGTGTCGGGTTCCAGCAAGTTGCAGTAGCTTTCAAGGCCTAAGTTCTTACTTGTGATGCTTATACAAAGATACCCCGGGCAACAGAGTATTAGAGTATTAAGTACTGCTTCAGTTACGGTATCGTATATGCAGGAATGAGGTGAGATTGTTGAGTGCAACAACATCAAAGAAGAGAAAACCTCAGCGAACAGATGGTATTGGTTCAAAAAACAAGTTGAAAAAGGTTGCCCTGAAATTATTTAGTGAGAATAGCTTTGCAGATGTTTCAATCTCTCAGATTACAAGACTTTCAAGATTGAGTACTGGTGCGTTTTATCAGTATTATGCAAATAAAGATGAGATATTCAGAGAGATTGTGGATGATTTCTTCAAGAACTTCGATAAGGAAGTTGTAGGGGGTGACCTTAGAGAGGTATCAACAAATTTTATCAACTACTGCAATAAGAACTCGTTGATGACAAAGGTACTTTATTTTAACGAATATTCGTTTGAATGGATAAGGAATAAGTTTGATAATCATCTTCTAAAGTTATCGAAAAACTTTGGGTTAACATATGTGGAGCATTTTTACCTCTGGGCACCGTTGAAGTTTGTGATGTTCTTCAGTGATCTGCTTGAAATAAAGATCAACTACGATGAATTACTTGGAATAATATTGAAAGGGATTGGCAAGAACTGTCCCTGCGAATTGCCGGCAGATGTATTTTCGTTTGTGCCTGAGAAGCATATGTTAACAAACGATGAGAGAAGAGGGCAAATACTATCAAATGCAGAAACTCTTTTTGGTACATATGGTTTCAACAAGACACAAGTGTATGATATAGCCAGATCTACGGGAATTGCAATTGGTACGGTCTACTTGTATTTTGAAAATAAGAAGGAGATCTTACACGAGCTCGTAAGACTGACTAGTAAGGGACTGAGGTATAACGTTAAAAAGGCTATGGAAAAGCTTGGAGAGCAACACAGGCTCGTTGAAGAAATAGCAGGTTTGTACGCTTTTATACAGTTTTTCAGGATACACTCGAACATGTACAAGATAGTGAGGGAAAGCCAAGCTATAGACCATGCAATTGCAAAGGAATATTATCGCTCAATCTACGATTCCTACATTATAGCTCTCAGAAAGGCTTTAGAAAAGGAACAGATTAACGATTTCAATCTTTCTTACATATCCTTGATGATGATGAGTTATGGCCATTATTCGGGAGAAAGATATATTTTAGCAGGTCATATGGATGATGGGAATGATGAGAATCTCGAGAATTTCTTGAGGGAGTTTTACACTTACCTTTGCAACGGATTAGAAATAAAGGGATGGTAACATGACTACAAAGAAGGTTTGATCAGTATGGGTCAACCACTTACCGTCTATAGAGACGAAGGCTTTTCAAAGCCTTATTTGTCTACCCTCAGCCAAGGTCGTAAGACCATCGGGCTACATTAGGCAGTTCATGACATTTTCGAGTATTGCTCAAGCTTTAAGCTCTGCTGCATAGGCCTAAACAGTCCTAAGGGGTAGGAACAGTGACCTATACACAACAAGCCTGTCTAACATTGGTGATGAAAACTTTATAAGTTCTGATGATTGTGCAATTGGTAGAGCTTATTCCCTTTTGAGTTAAGTGTGAACAAGGAATCAAGGGATTATATGAATACAACGTCATAGTGTCATCATATTTAAGTCTTTTCCCACAACGTGAGGAGGTGAAGTAACATGAAAAGGTTAGTAAGTATACTCGTTTTATTAGTGCTAGCCGTTAGCATTTTCGCAGAGGTAGGTGTGTACTCAAACAAAGTGGTTATCGGGTCATTCCAAGCAATGTCAGGTCCATACGCAGTTATAGGGCAAGAGATGACAAAAGGAATGAAAGCATATTTCAACTGGATCAATAAACGTGGTGGAGTCTATGGAAGAAAGATAGAATTGATAGTTGCGGATGACCAGTTAAACCCGGCAAAAACCGTTGTTGAAGTAAAACGGTTAGTTGAACAAGACAAAGTTTTTGCACTTGTTGGTGGTCTTGGTACATATGGCTGCCTAGCAGTTATGGACTATGTTGAACAAAACAAAGTACCATTTGTTTATCAAGGCTCCGGAGCCTCACAGCTTGTTTTACCTCCAAAGAAGTATATATTTGCAGTACAACCTGACTATACTCTTGAAGGTGCTTTGATAGCCAAATACGTTGCAGAAATCGCAAAATTCAAAAACCCAGCGATAGTTTATATGAACAACGATGTCGGACTTGAAGGTTATGCGGCATTCAAGCAAGAACTTGCAAAGTATAAGATGACGCCATCCGTTGAAATTTCTTACAATCCAGCAGATACCGACTACAGTGGTTTAGTCATCAAACTTGTCGATAAGAACCCTGATGTGATAGTGGTATATGGTTTGTTAACAGATACTGTCAGGTGGGTTAAGACAATAAGAGATTACGGACTCAGTGGTAAGGTTATTACAACCTATGCGAATGCAGACCCGTCTTTTATGACTTTAGCAGGAAAATATGCTGAGGGAGTGATATTTACTGGTTGGGTACCACTTCCTACACCAGATAGGCCGGCATTTGTCAGAGACTATCAACGTGCTGTCTCGATACATCAAGAGACTTATCCAAAAGAATTACCATCCTCGTATGCTGTTGCAGGTTTCATAGCCGCAGAGGTGTTTACTGAAGGTTTGGTTAGGGCAGGAAAGGATTTGACAAGAGAACGTTTGATTATTGCACTTGAGAGTTTTAATCACTGGGATGGTATCCTTGCAAAGGATATAACCTGGGGACCAAATTTGAGGCGTGGCAAATCATCTCTGTATTTCTTGGCAATAAAGAACAACCAATTCGTTCCAATCACCGACTTGATACAGTATTAATGTCTACTAGCATTTATTCTTTTTGCATAACTTAATTTTTGCGAGTCTCAGAGGGCTTCTGAGACTCGCAAATAGTCTGAACGATAGGTGAAAAAAACTCATCTTGATATTCAGAAAAGTGAGTCTAAGGAGTGGTCAAAAGGTGTTAAGAGTTGAAAATATTACTGTGAAGTTCTCAGGCCTTGTTGCCGTCGATGATCTTAATATGGAAGTAGAAAATAACGTTATTCATTCACTAATAGGTCCAAATGGTGCTGGAAAAACAACGGTCTTCAACGTAATTTCCGGACTTGTAAGGCATTCCGGAAGTGTACTAGTCGATAACACTGATATCACCAAAGTGCCTTCTTACAAAAGGGTAAACTATGGATTAGGTCGGAGCTTCCAGAATGTCATTATTTTCAAATATCTAACTGTTTTACAAAATCTTATGTTGGGATTTCACCGTAATTTGAACTATGGTATTGGAGATGAAGTATTTCAAACAAATAAGTATGAAAAATACGAACGGAGTGCTATGCTCAAGGCTATAGATGTCGCCGATGTTGTTGGAATAAAGAATATGTTGGGATTACTCGCAGGCAATCTTCCATATGGTTATCAAAAGCTGATAGATGTTGCTAGAGCACTCATGAGCGAGCCGAAAATACTCCTTCTCGATGAACCAGCTGCAGGTCTGACTGAGAAGGAATCCGATATTTTGAAGGAAAGAATTAAGAGAATAAGAGAAAACTCGATTACTATCTTCTTAATCGAACATGATATGAGAATGGTCATGGATATTTCTGATAAAATCACTGTTTTGAACTTCGGGAAGAAGATAGCAGAAGGTTGTCCAGACGAGGTAGTAAAAGATCCTGAAGTGGTACGAGCCTACCTTGGGTCAGGAATCGAAGAGGTGATGGATAATGGCTAGCACTACATCAAAGAATCCAAATGCAATGAGCGGGGACGTCGAAGTAAGGAAGTTGCAGGTATGGTATGGTCCCGTCCATGCAATTAAAGGTATTGATCTGGATATCAAGGCAGGTAGTATCACTACCGTATTAGGAGCAAATGGTGCAGGCAAATCAACTACGTTAAAGGCAATAGCAGGTGGAGTTAAGTATTCTGGAAGTATATCAGTTGGCGATGAACTCATCGATATTCTACCCGTTCACAAAAGGGTTGAGAAGGGAATAGTCTTATGTCCAGAAGGTAGGGGCATTTTCTATTCGATGACAGTTAAGGAAAATCTACTCGCTGGTGCTTATAGAAGAAGCAAGGTGGACTACTCACTTGTTTTCGATGTTTTTCCCATTCTTAAAGATAGACTTAATCAAATTGCAGGTACTCTTTCAGGTGGTGAACAACAAATGTTGGCTATTGCAAGAGCTTTGATGAGCCATCCTTCGTATCTTCTTTTAGACGAGCCATCCTTGGGCTTAGCACCGGTAGTTATACAAAAGATAGCGGAGGTAATCAAAGAGATAAATGCTTCTGGCATAACAGTCGTTTTAGTAGAACAGAACACGTCACTTGCTTTGAGTATTGCAAACTATGCCTATGTGCTTGAAAATGGAAAAGTTGCATTACATGGTACACCTTCAGAATTATTGAAGAGTGACGCCATCCGAGAAAAGTATCTCGGAGGTGTTGCAAAATGATAAACCAGATTATCTTAGGCCTTTCAACTGGTGCAACATATTCGTTGGTTGCAATTGGTTTAGTCATGATGTACAAAGTCAGTGGAGTTATGAATTTCGCTTATGCAAATATGGGCATGTTTGTAACTTACCTTATATGGTGGTTGACCTCCAGCGTTGGTATGAATTTGTACGTTAGTATAGTTATCGGAATCATCTTTGCTGCTATCATGGGAGTTGTTGTGGAACGATATGGGTTGAGACCTATAAGACATCTTTCTAGCGCATCGATGTTGATCGTAACATTTGGTATACTGATGATTTTAGAAGGTTTAGCTGTACAAATCTGGGGAACAGACTACAAGCCTTTTCCAGAATTAGTTACAGGATCACCTTACGTGTTCAGAGGTGATTTTGGCATCTTCGTTCTAAGACGTCAAGATATCCTCATCTTTTCTATCTTGCTAGGAATTTCGCTTGCACTACTATTTTTTACAAGATACACAAAGTTTGGAATAGCGGTGAGAGCGGTCTCCGAGAATGAGGAAATAGCTGGATACATGGGCATAAATGTAGGTTCAGTACTTGCATTTTCTTGGGGATTTGGTGCATCCATGGCTGCTATCGTCGGGATTGTAGCCGCACCAAAGGTTTTCGTCTCACCTACGATGTTGACGTACTACCAAATTCAAGGATTTACCGCCGCAGTACTCGGCGGATTTGAAACATTTAATGGTGCAATCTTTGGCGGTCTGATTTTGGGCGTAATAGAAAAATTAGTTGGTAACTACATATCCGAAGGATTCAAAGCAACGATCTCTTTGGTCATAATAATTGTTGTGTTGATATTCTTCCCGAAAGGCTTATTTGGGAAGAATGTAAGGGGGCGCGTGTAATGGTCTGGGTAATTCTTGCAATAATCCCGTTTTTTCTGATGAACAATGCCTTTATAATCACAATTTTGACACTTGTCGGTATCTATACAATCGCCTCCATGGGTTTGAACATAATAATGGGTTATTCTGGACAAATTTCAATTGGTCACGCGGCATTCATGAGTATAGGTGCATACACTTCAACTCTTCTCGTTATGAATTACAATGTTCCCATTGTATTTAGTATATTGGCTGGTGGAGTGGTTGCATTTCTGTTTGGTTTATTGATAGGATTTCCCGCATTGCGACTTTCAGGATTCTACCTTGCCATTGCGACGATGGGATTTGTTGTAGCAATAGAGCAATTGATGAGTTCATTGGAAAGTGTTACAGGTGGTCATGCAGGTATAAGAAGCATACCATTTGAGCATGTGTGGAATTCAGATGTTGAGAAATACTTACTGGTACTGGCATTTGCATTTATCTGTTATGTCTTCATGAATAGGATGATGCACGCAAAGACTGGAAGGGCATGGATGGCTATTAGAGAAAACGAAATAGCTGCATCTGTAGTAGGTATAAACACAGCAAAGTATAAAGTTTTGGCATTCGCCATCGGCTCAATGATGGCCGGTATTGCTGGTGCCCTTTATGCACACGTTATAGGCTACATTGCACCAAGTGATTTTGGACTTTCAAAATCGCTTGACTTGTTAGCGATTTCTGTTATTGGTGGTATGGCGTCAGTTGATGGACCATTGTATGGTTCACTGATATATGTTGCAATGCCATTTCTATTCAGCCGCACGCACGTCTCCATGTCAATAGTATTTGGTATCATTCTAATTTTTGTAGTTATGTTCATGCCACTCGGAATAAGTTATTATCTCTACAAATTCAGAATAAATTATCTCAACAGAATCGTTGCATTTTTCAAGCGCGGTAGAAAGCCGTACGGTGATTTTGTTGAGACAAGTTTTGGTAAAATGCATTACATAAAGCGTGGAAGTGGAGAGATACCTATACTCCTTATCCACGGTAATTTTGCTTCTGCACGCTTTTTTGAGCCATTCTTGAAAAAACTACCTGCAGGATATACTGCATATTGCCCTGATTTGCCAAATTTTGGTTATTCGTCAGAGATGCCTGGTGATGTAGAGATCGATAAATATGCTCAAGGCGTCGAGGAATACGTAAAGGCTATGGGATTAAAAGATTTCATACTGATAGGCCATTCCTTAGGTGGTGCAGTTGCAATGGCTTATGCAATAAGGAATCCAGACAAAGTAAGGAGACTCATACTTATCGACAGTGCTCCAGTTGATGGAATGGATTTGGCGGAAGAATCACATAAGTTACTCAACATGTATAGATACAATCCACAGATCATCAAATCTGCATTGATGTTCAATGCACCTACTTATACAAATGAAAAATTTTTCGATGTTATAACATCAGATGCACTACGAATAGCACCAAAGGCATTTGTCGGTAACGCAGTTGCCTTGTCAAGCTACGATTACACAGAGAAAGTTAAAGAATTGAAGATACCTGTCGACATAGTCTATGGTGATAAAGATGTGCTTATATCTTCCGAAGAAATGAAAAGAACAGCGGAGGCATTTCCAAATGGGAAACTTGTAATGATTAAAGATGTTGGCCACAGCTCAATCATCGAATCTCCAGATGAGATCGTTAAGTTACTTCAACATAGAGAATAGCAACTAAGAATAGTAAACACACCAACAACATTGGAAGATACTGATATATAATGGCCTGACTCATACGAAAGAATCTTTGACACTCATCATTTCTCTCATTTGATTTATCCTTTCAACTAAGAATGCAGTTGCGCGAACATCATCTTCGTTGTATCGAAGTATCTCTGATAAGACATTTTCATCATTTGTACCGATGTAGTCTTTGTAAGAATCTATAACAACAAGGCCATTTAGATTTGTTCTCCAGTTAAAGCCAAAATATCTTGCTATTGCCTTCAGAGAATAAGAAGGTAGAGGCAGTGCAACATACTCACTGTATATTTTATATACATCTGTAAACCTTCCGAACAAATTATTCGGAAGGTTTATATTATATTTCTTTGACAACTTTCTGAAACGCACAAGTTCGTAAGAATGATAATGATATATGGGCTTATTGGTGCTCATCAGATAAGCAATAGTGGACTTAAACGTCTCTTTTTCTTCCACTAAATTTCGGGCAAGAAAAGGTACGTAGGTATTGTCATCAAGTAGACCGAACAGATAATCAAAATCGATGGGTGTATAACTCTCTATATCCAGATAGATACCATCATTCAATTTCGGTAGTGGTCTGAATGGTATACACCTGTTTTCAAGTATGCTCTTTGCCTGATAGAAGATCTTATCAGCCTTTCCTTTTCCAAACTCCTTTTCCAAGACATCGTGCATCGATACAATATCGCATAGCGAATCTACCCCAAGTTCATGTAGTCTTTGAAATGTCTTTCCTTTAATACCTCGAACAAATGTTATATTATCCCCCTGTAGAGTCTCTCTAAAACAATCTGCTGAATACTTGCAAGTTCGGCAAAGGTAATTCTTCATGATGCTGAATTCTCCATTCGCACAGCTCTCACAGAATGCTGATAAGAACGACAGCATTTTTGTTACATATCCTCGCCAATTTAGAGATATACTGTAGTATGAGCTTTCAAATAGTATATCACCAATTTCGTATCCAGCAGATTCAAGAACGTAACCAACAAAAGCGCCTTCAAGCATGTCATATTCAGCGAGCTTTTTCCCCGTTTTGTGAATCTTCACAACCATCGGATAGGTTGACAGAACTTCACTTGGTTCGATGACAAGTTCACATCCAAAAGCATCTGTTGAGAATTCTTTCTTTGTACCATTTTCATTAGAGGATTCTATATCTAGTTTCCCTTTTTTGGGACAGATATATATTGTCTTTATATCCCTATTTGAAATAGTCATAAACCCCTCCTAATCAACGACATAAACCTTAGAAATACTCTTCTAATATGTTTGTAATGAACTTATCAGTGAACAATCGTCTCACAACCTGGTAAACGAGTTTATTCCCGAAACCAGGTATATAAAGTGGACTACCTTTCTCATATGCCTTTAGTGCCCCTGCTACAACTTTTTCTGGCGACATAAGTTTTCGTCCTGGATCCATCTTTGCCCTTTCAAAGAATTGTGTTTGCGTTTTTCCAGGAGCAACACATAAAACGTGAATATTCGAAGGCTTCAGTTCCGCCCACAACGCCAATGAGAAATTATAGACATATGCTTTTGTAGCAGCATAAACAGAAAAATGTGGCATTGGTAAAAAACCTGCTACAGAGGCTATGTTAATTATTCCACCTTCCTGGGTTTGGATCATTTGTTTTGTGTAATGATAAGACAGTTTGGTAAGCACCTCGATGTTTAACCTTATCATCTTTTCGTAGTCATCACACTCATAGTCCACAAAATCACCATATAGTCCTCTACCTGCACAGTTGATTAGCAAATTTACATTGAATTTTCGTGTGTTATCTATGATCATATCTATATCACTAACCAGGTCCCCACCAATTATAACAACACTGGAATTGGAATTTTTGTGAATGCTATCGGCAACCTCGGTCAGTGCCTCGGTATTTCTTCCAATGAGGACAGTATTCAACCCCTTTTTTGCCAACTGAATAGCAAATTGCTTGCCAATTCCAGAAGAGGCTCCCGTTACCATTGCCCATTTATAGTTTTTCAAATTGTACTTATTGTACTTACCCATAGACAACACCTCCACTAATTGAATTATACACCGCTTGTGGTAGAATTGAATAGCCTTTTAGTTCTATTAGTAATTGCAACAAGCACAGAGATGCTGAGGTGTCATTTTGGTAAAAGATATTCTGAAAATTGCAATTCCTGTTTCGGTAGAGAACATTCTTGCTAACACAGGGATTTTCATACTCACGCTATTGCTCTCACAAGTAGGCGAGAGAGAAATTGCTATAAATGCTATATCAAATCAAGCATCCTTTCTTGTGAATCTCTTCTTGTTTGGTATAAACACAGGTGGAGCAATATTCGTATCACAATACTGGGGTAAGAGGGATGAAGACAACATAAAACGGGTTTTTACGTTGATGATTGTTTCCTCTATGATCATGGCTACTGTCTTCTTTGTATTCACCTTCGTTTTTCCAGAGACATTCGTGCGCATTTTCTCAAAGGACTCTTCTCTGTTCAACGATAGTATCCTTTATCTTCGAATCATATCATTTTCTTACTTTGGCATTGCTTTGGAAATTGCATTTCGCACATTCTTAAGAGGTATAGAAAAGGCCAACATTCCGATGGAATCGTACCTAGTTGGAACTGCCGTTCAACTCTTGCTAGCCTATGGACTTTTGAATGGGAAGATTGGACTTCCAAAACTTGGAATTACCGGCGTTGCAATAGCGATAACAATTTCTAGGTATGTTATACCGTTCTATCAAATAACACGTGCATATTACTTAAAACTGCCATACACTTTTACTTTAAGAGGGATTTCAAGAGACCTGTTTTCAAGATTCATAAGATTTGCCACACCTGCAGCACTGAACGAAATTGCTTGGTCTTTGGGTATGACGATGTACGGTATCGTATTTGGTTGGATGGGTACAGAGGCGTATGCAGCTAGGAACGTACTATCATCTTTTGAAAACTATATCTGGACACTCGCACTTGGTATCACTACAGCCTCTTCTGTCATCGTTGGAAAACTCGTTGGACAAAAGAGTTATGAGAAGGCCGTTAGCTTTTCAAAGAAAATAATGATAGTGAATTCGTTAGTTGGGCTTGGCACTGCTTTCGTAACCATTGCAGCTTACTATTTGCTCCTTCCGACATTCGATCTGACAAGTTCATCAAAATACATGCTGACATTAAGCATGTGGATCATGCTTGCTGGCTCTCCAATTAAGGCATTGAATAACGTTGCCGTGGTTGGTATTTTACGTGCGGGTGGAGATTCAAAATATGCATTTATTCTTGAAACTTCCACACTTTGGGGACTCGGCGTGCCACTTGCATTCATCGGCGCTATGGTTTGGAAACAGAGTTTGCCCGTGGTATATGCGTTAACCCTTTCAGATGAAATAGCAAAGGCAATAATTGTGTACTTTAGAATTAGATCAAAAAAATGGGTAAAGAACGTTACTATCTCCACGGAAGAAGCGATTTTGGAAGCTGCTGAACACGAGGTTCAAATATAACTCCTATAACTCCGTTGCCAATTACTATTCAAGAATATAGAAAATGGCACAAAATGGTGGTGAAAGTATGAAAACAATCGACAGTAAAATCGTCTACGAACGTGTATGCAATGCACTTTTGGATGTAAACACAAACATAGACCCAAGAGTTGAAAAGCTATTTGAGAATTACGATGGGCCATTTGCAAGAGAAATCAAAGAGAACATGAATATTGCGCGCACATCAAAGATGCCACTTTGTCAAGATACTGGTATAGTAGAATTCTTTGTTTGGAAGGGATACAACGTACATTTGACATCACCATTAAAAGATACATTAGAACGAGCAGTAAGAGAAGTGTACACAGGCAGTGGGTTTAGGAAAGGGATCGTATCAGATCCTTTGTTTGAACGTAAAAATACATTGGACAACACACCTGCTATCATACACATCTTCGAAATAGATAAGCCAGTAATCGATATATGGATGATTGCAAAGGGCGGTGGCAGTGAAAACTTGTCCACCATTTTCATGCTCCAACCTTCCGAAAGTTATGAGAATGTACTCAAAACCATTGTTAATCACATCGAAAATAATGCAGCTAATGCCTGTTCGCCAATTATAGTAGGTGTTGGAATAGGTGGAACATCAGACAAAGCAATTTTGCTCTCAAAACTCGCCTTATTCAACCCTTCAACAATTGAACTCCTCCATAGATACGACGAAAAGATAGGCGAGTATAGTCAAATGGCCAATGAATTACAAGAACGATTTTCCAATTTGAAGATCGGCGTGCAAGGACTTGGTATAGGTCCTACTGTCCAAAGAACAAACGTACTAAATTATCCAACTCACATTGCAACATTACCACTCGCCATTTCAGTAGATTGTTATTTATCTAGGACATTAAGCGTGGTGATTGAATAATGCAAGAAGACATTACAAACACATTCAGGAAAGCAAAAGTTGGAGAGAAAATTGAATACACAGGTTCGATGTTAGTCATGAGAGACATTGCACAAAAAAGGCTAGTTGAAATTGATAAAAGCGGTGCGGCATTACCCCTTGATTTGAATGGGCAAGTCGCATTCTATGCAGGTCCTACGTTTGCTAAAGGTAACATGGTAATAGGTCCGACTACTTCAAAGAGGATGGACAAATTCTTGGAATTCTTGATATCCAAAGGCATAGTTGCAACAGTAGGGAAGGGCAGGAGAACACAAGAAGCGGAAGTACTTTGCGTAAAATACAAAGTTCCTTATTTCGTAGCACCGAGTGGATGTGCTGCATATCTTGCAAATTGTGTCACAAATTGGGAGATCATTGCGTTCGAAGAACTCGGTCCAGAGGCGATTTATCGCATAGAAGTTACCGGTTTCCCGCTCTTGGTTGCGACAGATGTTTTTGGAAAATCAGTTTTTTGAAGAAAAAACTGTCTTTGGATGGTTTGGACGGTGGTGTTGATACAAATCTTCATACTTTATTTTCGTCTTGTATTGATAATTCAAATTCAAATGCCTTTCTGTGTAAAGCCAAATGAACACAATCATGAAAAATGATATTATTAACAGATCAAGGTTGCGTAGAAAGTATGCTTTTGGATCTCTAATCCCCTCTATTTCCTATAAATCCATCCTTACCCCATACTTTTTTAACCATTCTCTTCTTTTTTCATAGTCTGGCATTACCTTCGCAACTAAGTTCCAAAAGTCTTTAGAGTGGTTTTTGTGATAAAGATGGCACATTTCATGAACAAGGATATAGTCAAAAGCATCTGCCCTTGCCATTGCACATCTCCAGTTGAATAAAAGTTCATCCTTTGATGTACAGCTTGCCCATCTTTTCTTCTGTTCCTTAACCTTTATTGCATTAGGTTTTTTAGTAAAAAATCTTTGATAGTACTCTAATCTTTCTTCAACCTTTTCGTAGGTTTTTCGCCTATACCATTCTTCCATAGTCTTTTTTATTAAAGCATCGTCCTTCTTATTTACCGTAACACAAAATTTCCCTCTAAAGAGCCTAACCTCAGGCTTTTTAACATTTTCATCTACGATAATTTGAAGGGAGTAGTTTCTTCCAAAGTACATAAATGATTCGCCATTAACATACTCCCTTTTAACTGGTGTAGTTTCAACGCTATTTAGCAGAAATAACTTTTGCATAATCCAACTTGCCTTCTTTTTTACAGTTTCTAAAACGTCATCTTCCTTCATTCCATCTGGTGCTGCAACATTTACAACATCTGGTGCCTCAATTGATATCCCAACTGTCTTACGTTTTCTGTACTCTAAATTAAACTCTATTCTTTTTGTTCCATACTGAAATTCAAGCTTCATAAAGTACCTCTATTCCTTTGTGGCATAATGTATCTTTGCCAAGTTTAGAAGTTCTATTGTCAGTTTATCTATTTTATCCTTTTTATCTTTTCCCAATTTAGTATAGTAATTCTTTATTAAATGCATTCTTATACTTCTTTGCACATCATTTGTTTTAGTTGGATTAGTAGTCCAATCGATTGGAGCGTCCATTAATATTTCATCGACTTCCTTTGTAATATTCTTAACGGTATCCTCTGTATCTGAGGCTATATAAACAGCCGTTTCCTCCTTTACTAAATCTACATCCTCATCTAAAACAATCTTCTTAATTGTCTGATAGAGAGCATATTGTTTTTTGTTAAGTCCAAGCTTTTCTGCCTCACTCTCAAGCCCATTTTTAACATCCCTCTCAATAAACTCCTCAAGCTTCTTTTTTCTTTCAATCCAGCTGTTTTCTGTTTCATCTAATATTTTCTGAAGCTTTTCAAGAAGGCTTGTGTAATAAACAGGGTTTTCATCCCTTTTAACACTAATAACATGTTTTACTGCGTGTTCCATAGCGGATGCCTTTGCCTCATCAGAATTTAATGTTTCTATCTTATTTTTAAAATCCTCTTCAAACAATGTAATTGGTTTTATCCACTGTACTACTCCCTTTGATTTTAAATGTTCCTCAATTATTTTTCTAACCTTCTCACCACAATCTGAAATATCTAAATTCTTTGCAGGTTCATATTTTGCCTTGCAGGCAGCCCTTATATATGAAAGCCATTTTAAATCGTTTAGTACGTCATTGCCAACATGAAGAGGTAGTAGTGCCTCTACATAGGAAGAAAACTCTTTATAGACTATTTCAAACTCTGCCCTCTTATCTTCCATCTTTAGAGCATTTACAAGTTCATCGAGATTATTTTTATCTATTCTACTAAACATTGTCATTGCTGCTTCTCTTACCGACAGCATTTGTTTATATATTTCATCCATTGAATACATAGGCGTTCCAAGGTCCTCTTTTTCGAATATAGAAAGTGCTTCTTCTAAGAAATTTGTAATTCCATAATAGTCAACTACATAACCGCACTGCTTTGTTATTGTTACTTTTTCTATAATACCTTCTTCTATTTCCCTTTCGACTTCCCTTACACTTGTTCTATTCACCCTCGCAATTGCTTGTAAAAGATTATGTTCCTTTAGAGGTCTATCTAAATACATAACCTGTTCAATTGGTGCATCAAAACCTGTTAAGAGCATGTCCTTTACAATAATAAAGCAAAGTTTATCCTTTTCAACAGGCTTCTTAAACCTTTTTATAATCTCATCCTGCTGTTGTTTGGTTGTAAAATGCTCCTTTAGGTGTGGAGGGTCATTTAGACTTCCTGAAAATATAACCCTTGCCTCATAGCCTTCTCCTAAAATGTCCTTCATGTATTTATTTAGTGCATTATAATATTTAACACAGGCTTCTCTACTAATACATACAATTTGTGCCTTAAATCCATTAGGAAGTACATTTTCTTTATAGTGGTATAATATATCCCTTGCTATATCTTCTATTCTTGACTCTGCCTCGATTATAGCTCTTTTATTTGCATACTTTTGCTTAATTGCTTCCTTTTCTTCAACTGTTTTATCCTCAAAGGCTTCGCAAAAAATTTCATCTAAGCTGTCTCCCTTTATTTGAAGTTCAGTTTTTCTACCTTCATAGACTATTTTTACAGTTGCACCATCATCTACAGCCTGCTGAATTGAATACTTATCAATATATCCACCAAATGTCCTTGGTGTTGACTTATCCTCTTTATCTATTGGCGTTCCTGTAAAACCTATGAACACAGCATTGGGAAGTGCTTTTCTTAAATTGGCTGCTGTATCTTTATATTGGCTTCTATGTGCCTCATCTGCAAGGACTATTACATTGGATTTATTGGTTAAAACTTCATATTCCTTTTTAAACTTCATTGTGGTTTTTACTTCACCTACAATTACTTCCCTTTCATCTGTTTCATTTTCAAACTTTTGTATAGTTGTCATAATAATCTGCGGTTGTGCCCTTGATAGAAGTTCTTTCATCTCTGAGATTGTTTCTGCTCTAACTGGTGTTGTTGTTTTAGATAGTGCCCTTACAAATGTGTTGTAAATCTGCTTGTCTAAATCTATTCTATCTGTTACAACAACTATTGTTGAATTTTTTAGCTCATCTATTCTTCTAATCTTTCTTGCTAAAAACACCATAGTTATGGATTTACCTGAACCTTGGGTATGCCATATAACTCCGCCCTTCTGGAGTTTATCCCTTCCATTTAATATTCTATCTATTGCCTTATTTACTGCTCTAAACTGCTGGTATCTAGATACCTTTTTTATTGTTGTCCCTGATTCTGTTTCAAATAGGACAAAGTTTCTCATTAAATCAAGAAGATTATTCTTTTCTAAAACCCCCTGCAAAAGTATGTTTTGCCCAAAGTTTTCTACATCTTCAATATCACTTTTTTCAAATGGATATGGGTCCTTCCATTCAAGATATTGGTCATATTTTGAACTTATTGTGCCAATATATCCATGGTATTTGTTTAAAATCATTGTAAAGAAGTTTGTATAAAAAAGCTTTGGGTTTCCTTCTCCAAAGGAGGCATCTCTTTCATTCATGTATCTTCTCAGCTGCTCATAGGCTTCCTTTTTGCCTATATTTTCATTACCGCTCTTTTCTAATAATGGTGATTTACATTCAATAACAACTACAGGTATTCCATTTATAAATACTACTATGTCTGGGATTATCTTACCACCTGAGAGTGTTTGTACCTCAAACTGCCTTGTTACTAAAAAATCGTTGTTTTCAACATTTTCAAAGTCTATAAATTGGACTGTATGAAACTTCTTTTTTCCATTCCCATCTAAATCTTGCTCTACTGCAAAATTTAGTTCAACAAGTGAATTATATATTTCTTCATTAATTTCAAGAAGGGAGGTGCCTAATATATTGGCATTTGTAATGTATCTTACAGCCTTGTTTATGCTGTTTTCATCCATCCAAGGATTTAATCTTTTAAGTGCCTTTTTTAATCTATTTATTAAAACAACATCAGAAAGGGATTCCCTTTCTCCATTTATTACTGATAGCTTTTCTCCTTCTATAAACTCATAGCCTAACCTATCTTTTATATACCTTATGGCAGGTAACTCCACAAGGCTCTCTTCATTTCCTAAATAGGGCATTTAACCCCTCCCAGCTCTGGTCATTCTTCAAAGTAATCACTATCTATTCTTTTAATTTCATAGTTTTGTTGTATTGAAACTCCTACATTAAAATCAATCATATATTCAGTCAATTGCGGTCAAACCCCCTGATTTTGGAGAATAATTAAGAAAGTCTCATTTTTTCACAACCACAACTCTGTCTATTGCCCCTTTTTCACATCCTATTTCTCTTGAATACTCATCATATTCGTTCGGTGTCTT
>Ga0209508_1000213_pt1 | contig 68016 bp, 69 predicted proteins | sample AD_UKC129_MetaG_FD_184427 | JGI IMG/M metagenome (GOLD analysis project Ga0209508, IMG submission 184427) | Active sludge microbial communities of municipal wastewater-treating anaerobic digesters from Canada - AD_UKC129_MetaG (SPAdes) (version 2) | ecosystem: Engineered > Bioreactor > Anaerobic...
AGACTGGACCAGGTAGACGCTGATTCCCTGGAGGGTAAACAACAAGAGCAGCGAGTAGAGCAGCACAATCTTGCCCTGGAGACTTCTAAGCATGGGGAGCTCTCCTAAAATAGTAGCCGACGCCCCTCTTGGTCTGGATATATTCGGGATCGCCGGGATCGCGCTCAATCTTCTCTCGCAGGCGGCGTACCGTTACATCCACCGTCCGCTCGTCTCCCACGTAGTCATAGCCCCAGACCTGGTTTAAAAGCTGCTGGCGGGTAAAAACATGGCCCGGGCGGGCCATCAGGTGGACCAGCAGGCTAAATTCCCGGTAAGTTAAATCTACGGGCTTCCCCCGGACATAGGTCTCCATGAGATCCAGGTCTACCGCCAGGTCGCCCTGCTCCAGCCGGGAGGGGGGCGACAGCGCCATCCCCGCTCCCCGCCGGCCGCGCCTTAAAATGGCTCTTATCCTGGCGATCACTTCCCGGGCGCTGAACGGCTTGGTTACATAATCATCGGCCCCCATTTCCAGGCCCAGCACTTTGTCAAACTCGGCTTCCTTGGCCGTGAGCATGATTATGGGGGTATCGCTGCGGGCGCGAATGGCCCGGCAGACGGCCAGCCCGTCGATTTTGGGCAGCATAATGTCCAAGATCACCAGGTGGGGGCTCTCCTGCTCAAATCGCTGCAGGGCTTCTTCGCCGTCAAAGGCCACCACGACCCGAAATCCCTCCTTCTCCAGGTTGTACTGCAGGATCTCGGCTATGGGCTTCTCATCGTCGACGACTAGAATGGTCGGTTTCAATGCCTTCTCTCCTTTAACCGGTAATACTCCTTTCGCTTTTCGCTGCAAATATCCTGCCATATAAGATTAGGCTCTTCCTGGAAGGAAGAGCCCGCAACTCTTTTCTTTTTAGCCGGCTGCACCGGTTAAGGATTGAAAAAGCGAAGGGGGTCTACGGCAGGATGCTGCCTCCAGTACCGCCAGACGCCCGAACCGTCGTTAACCCTGATTTCAAAATGCAGGTGAATGCCGTCTATCCCCTCGGTTTTGCCCGTATTGCCCATTATGGCGATGACCTGCCCCTTGGAAACGGTTTGGCCCACAGACACCAGGTTTTTCCGGTTGTGCAGGTAGACGGTAAAGTATTTCCCGTGGTAAATAATAATATAGTTGCCCTGGCGCCACTGGCTGCCCGTTTGAACCACCACGCCGCTATCCGCCGCCAGGATTTGGGTATTGTGCCGCTGGTCCCATGAAGAATAGGAGATGTCTATTCCCGCATGGCCCCAACCTTTGAATCCCTGGGTAATTACCCCGCCGCCTTTCACGGGCCAGATAAACTGCCCCGAGCCCCGGGAGGGAACCGCCGCTGTTCCCCGTTCCACTACCTGGGTAACGGGAGCTTCCAGAACTCGCTCCGAGAGGCGGCGGCGGCCGGTCTCCACCCCGTTAATCCGCGTTACCTGGTAAAGCACCTCTTTTTTGCCGGGCCGGCCGGGGGTCTTAATCCGGGAGTGGACGGACCACATGTTATCGTTATAGATATAGTGGGTGCTAAAGGGTATCTGCTCCTGAGCGACAACCTCTTCCACGATTTTCACTTCCAGCTTGGGGACGGCCATGGACTCGATGGCTTCACCGCCGGCAGGAGCTTTGGGCAAGCCGAGGTTGACCGCCAGGGAATCCTCCACCTCCAGGGAGTGGCGGCTGGCCAGGGCGGCAACGGTATAAGTTTCTTTTCGTTCGCCCCCGCAAAGGAGAAGGTCGGCCACCTCCTGCGCCGGCTGGACCTGGCCGGGGAGAACGGTTACCGGAAAACCGTCCAGTTCCTGAACCAGGCAGATATCCACGATCTTGCGCCGATCATCTTTCGGTCGATAAGCGTCCAAGATCAGGTCGGCGACGGCGTCAATTTCACCCCGGTGAGCAACGGGCGCTACGGGGACATTGTCCACGGTTAGCATCACTGCCTCCGTGACCATGGTAATTTGCCGCCGGAGGGCCTCTTCTACGCCGGCGGCATCGGGCCGGGCCTGGGGTCGGTACTCCCTGCGCACCGTTATCTCTTCCTGCGGAACAACGGCCATGCCGTATATTTCGCTGCACTGCTCCGCCAGGAGGGAGACATAGGCTTCCACCGGTCCGGGATCTTCAACCAGGCCGATTTCCTTGCCGTCTAACCTGACCACGAAGAGAAAACTTTCCTGATGGTGGGCATAAGCCAGCGCCCCGCTGATCAACAGAATCCCCATCGCCAGGTAAAGGGGCTTGGAAAAAGAGATGGAGCGCATCCGCTGCCAAAACCCTTTAATCTTCCTATATCCAAGAAAGTGGGCCCACCATAAAGCTACTCTTTTTTTCCACCCTTTGATGTCATCGGCTCCCATAATGACCTCCTTGGAAAGAAGACTTTCCGCTTCTTCAGGGAGTCAAATTGTTAAGGACTGTGAAAAATCCTTAACAATTTTTAAGACATCATTAATTATTCTGGTTAAATTTAATAATTCCTGCTCCCCTTGGATAATTTTTTTCTTTTTATCCCAAAAAAAAGAATATGGGCCTCACCTTTCCCGACTTGCCCCCTTCACCCGGCAAATTTTTGATGCTCAAAAAAATATTTAGGACTTGCCGTCCCATATTGACACCAAAAGTTATAATTTATAATTCAAGATTCAAGACTTGACCCCGATACGATACTATATTGATGCCAAGAGGTAATAATTCAAGATTCAAGACCTGACCCCCATAGCTTACGTTAAGAATATCTTTTGAGGATTTCCCGGGCGGCAACTACGCCCGAGGCCGAGGCCTGGACCAGCCCCCTGGTTACGCCCGCCCCGTCGCCGACGGCAAACAGGTTCTCCAGCTCCGTCTCCAGGCTGCTGCTAAGCTTCAGCCGGTACGAGTAGAATTTTACCTCCACCCCGTAGAGCAGGGTATGCTGGGAGTTGACCCCGGGGGCCAGCTTATCCAGGGCCTCCAGCATCTCCATAATCCCCACCAGGTGGCGGTAGGGGAGAACCAGGCTGAGATCTCCCGGGGTGGCCTCGGCCAAGGTAGGCCGGGTCAGCCCCCGGGCGATGCGTTCTGCCGTGGAGCGCCGCCCCCTTTGCAAGTCCCCCAGCCTTTGCACAATCACCCCGCCTCCCAGCATGTTAGCCAGGCCGGCAATATTTTTCCCGTAGCAGATGGGCTCGTTAAAGGGTTCCGTAAAGGTTTTGCTTACCAGGAGGGCAAAATTGGTGTTCTCGCTCCCCTTGCCGGCATAGCTGTGCCCGTTTACCGTTACCAGCCCGTTGTTGTGCTCCGTGACCACAATCCCGTAGGGATTCATGCAGAAAGTACGGATCCGGTCATCAAAAGAACGGGAATAGTAAACCAGCTTCGGTTCGTAGACCACCCTGGTGAGGTGTTCCATGAGCACCGCGGGGACCTCCACCCGCACCCCGATGTCCACGGGATTGTTGGCCCCGGGCAAGCCCAGGCGCACGGACTCCCGCTGGAACCATTCCGCACCGGCCCGTCCGGGGCCGCAGATGACGCAGCGGCTCCGGATTTCCCGGCCGTCGGAGAGCTTCACGCCCGCGACCCGGCCGCTGGAAGCAACAATCTCTTCCACGGAAGTCCCGGTGGCGATCTCCGCCTTTCCCTCCAGGGCGCGGCACATCTTTACCAGGACCTGGTAGCAATTCTCCGTGCCCAAGTGCCGGATGCGTGCAGGAACCAGGGAGAGGTTGGCGGCAGCCGCCAGGCGCTGGAGGCGGCCGATTTCCTCCTGGTCGGTCCCAAAGAGGGTCTCCGAGGCGCCGAAAGAGAGGTAAACGCCGTCCACGTAGCGGATCAGCTCCTCCAAGGAGGGCTTATCCATGTATTCGCTCAAAAAACCTCCAAAATCCGGCGTCAAGGTTAATTTGCCGTCGCTGAAGGCGCCGGCTCCTCCCCAACCCGTGAGAATGGCACAGGGGCTGCAGCGCCGGCAAGGGCCGCGATTATCCTGCATGGCGCAGCGGCGCCTTTCAATGGAAGGACCTTTCTCCAGGATCAGCACCGACAGCTTCCGCTTTTTGGTCAGCTCCAGGGCAGCAAAGATGCCGGCCGGGCCGGCACCAATAATGATGACGTCGTACTGGTCTTTAATCACCCAGCATCCCTTCCCCGGAAGCAGGCTCGGGGCCCGCCTCCACCAGTTCTTCCCTGGTGATGTTGGCAAACTTGGTATAGCGATCCAGGAAGTAGAGCTCCACCGTCCCCGTAGGACCGTTGCGCTGCTTGGCAACAATTATTTCCGCAATGTTGCCCTTATCGGAATCTTGGAAATAATATGCCTCCCGGTAGATAAAGAGAACCATGTCGGCATTGGCCTCGATCCCCCCCGACTCCATCAGGTCGCTGAGAATGGGACGGCGGTCGGGCCTCTTCTCCACTGCCCGGCTCAACTGGGAGAGAGCCACCACCGGGACCCGGAGCTCTTTGGCCAGGCTCTTCAGAGAGCGGGAGATATCGGAAAGTTCCTGCTGCCGGTTCTCAGCACGCCCGTGACCGCGCATGAGCTGCAGGTAGTCGATAAAAATGGCATCCAAACCCCGCTCCGCTTTCAGGCGCCGGGCCCGGGAACGAATATCCATTGCCGACAAGGAGGCGTTGTCGTCTATGTAGAGGGGCGCTTCCGAAAGAGGGCCTACCGCCCGGGTCAATCTTTGCCAGTCCTCGGTAGTAAGGTAGCCCCGGCGCATATTCTGGGCATCGATGTGGGCCTGGGCGCAGAGCATGCGCTGGGCCAGCTGCTCTTTGGACATCTCCATGCTGAAAAAGGCGGTGGGCCTCTTCTCCTTAACGGCACAGTGGTGGGCCATGTTCAGGGCCAGAGTGGTCTTCCCCATGCTGGGCCTGGCGGCAACAATGATCAGATCCGATTCCTGGAGACCGGCGGTAATCCGGTCCAGATCTGTGAAGCCCGTGGAGATGCCGGTAACGCCTTTTTTCTGGTCATAAAGCCGCTCAATGCGATCAAAGGCTTGCATTAAGGCCTCCTTGAGGGGAGCAAAGCCGCCCTGCTGCCCCTGGCGCCGAATTTCAAAGATGGCCCGTTCCGCTTCATCGAGGAATTCATCCACGTCCCCGCCGGGGAAATCGTAGCAGCGGGTTACAATATCGGTGGCAGTGCTGATCAAGGCGCGCATAATGGACTTTTCGCGGACGATCCGGGCATAATATTCCACATTGGCCGCCGTTGGCACGGCGTTGGCCAGAGCCAGGAGGTAGGACCTTCCTCCCACCTCTTCCAAGCAGCGGTTGTTTTCCAGCTCCTCGGAGAGGATAACCACGTCCACCGGTTCGCCCCGATCGCAGAGGGCGACGATGGCTTCAAATATTTTTTGGTGCGCCGTCCGGTAAAAATCCGCTGGGGTAAGGAGTTCCATGGCGGTATAGATGGCATCTTTGCTAATAATCATGGACCCCAGAACAGATTGCTCCGCCTCCAGGCTCTGGGGAGGCACCCGCTCACCCGTTGGAAACACTTTTGACAGCCTCCTTCATTCCCAAAACTTTGGCCAGATCGCTTTTGCGGAACAGATAAGGCAAAATCCCGGCCACGCTGTCCAAGGGGACCACGTTCATATCGGGGAAACGCCGGGACCACCCCTTGCCGTTTCCCGCCGGAATGATAACGTTCTTGATGCCTGCCAGGCGGGCTCCGTACAGCTTCTCCCCAATGCCGCCCACGGGCTTTAATTTGCCCTGGAGGGATATTTCCCCGGTAATGGCCCAGTCCTGCCGCACGGGAAAGCCCGTTACCGCGCTGAGCAGGGAGACCAGGATGGCTGCTCCCGCCGAGGGCCCGTCAATATTCCCGCCCCCGACGACATTTAAATGCAGGTCGTAGTTCTGGAGATCCAGCCCCGTCAGCTTCCGGATCACCGAAGCGGCTACAAAAACGGAATCCCGAGCCATGGATCCCGCCGCCTCGTTGAAGCGCAGGCTGCCCTGCCCATGGGCGGCGGGGAAGGCCAGGCTCTCTATTTCCAGCACCGTGCCCATATAGCCGTATGCCCCCAGGCCAAAAACACGTCCCGCCTCCATCCGCCGGGCGGCAAGAGAATGGCTCAGGGGAGAAAGCCGGCTGCTGTGCAAAACCTGTTCCACCAGGGTCGATTCTATTTTTTTAACCGGTCCCCGCCTTTCCACGTAAGCGTCAAAAAGGGCCCGGCTGTAGGCATCCACCAGGATATTCACCGCTTGCCGCCCTTCGCAGGTATGGCTGCTTATTAACCGGGCCGCTTCTTCCTCAAGGGTTATCCCCAGCCTGGCGGAGGCCGCCAGGACAATCTTCTCGATATCGTCAGGCGAAAGCGGCTCAAAGTAGACGGCGGAACACCGGGAGCGCAGGGCCGGCGAGATGGCCTCCGGCGGCCGGGTGGTGGCGCCGATAAGGACAAAATCTGCGGGAGCCCCTTTTTCAAAGATGGTTTTGATATACTTGGGGACCATGGGATCGGAAGGATCGTAGTACGCCGATTCAAAATATACCCGCTTGTCTTCCAGGACTTTGAGCAGCTTGCTCTGCAGCCGGAAGTCCAGTTCCCCAATCTCATCGATAAATAGTATCCCCCCGTGGGCCTCGCTGACCAGGCCCATCTTGGGTTCGGGCACCCCGCCGTCGGCCAGGTCCTTGCGCGCGCCCTGGTAGATGGGATCGTGCACCGAGCCCAGGAGCGGGTTGGCCATATCTCGGGGATCCCAGCGCAGGGTGGTCCCGTCCACTTCGACAAAAGGCGCCTCCTCGGAGAAGGAGGAGTAGGGAATCTTCTTGCACTGCTCCAGGGCCAGCCGGGCGGCGGTGGTCTTCCCCACTCCCGGGGGGCCGTAGAGGATCACGTGGGGAGGATGAGGAGAGGCCAGCTTGGAGAGCAAGGCTTTAACCGCTTCCTCCTGACCCACGATTTCGTCAAGGCTGGACGGCCGCAGCTTCTCCAGGGCCGAACGGGAAAGCTCCTGGGCCAGCTTCTTCTCCATCTGGGCATATTTTTTTAAGGTATAGGCATTCTCTACGCCGGCATATTCCTTGACAATCTGCCGCTTAAGGTCTTGAATATATTCTTCGTGGCGCTCCTTGAGCTTCTGCTTTACTTTCCGGTCGATGGATTCTTCCAGGGTTCTGAAGGCCACCTTCTCCGCCAGCAGTTCCTGCAGCTCCTCCAGGAGCTCCGGCAAGGAACCAGCGTCGGGCAGATCGGACAAGGTGGGATTTTCCTTGAGCAGCCTCTGCAGCCCCAGAACCTGGCGGGCCGGCTTGCGGGAACGGATCAAGGAGAGGGCATCAAACTTGCCCGCTTTCAGGACCATCTCCTCCGGACCGTAAAAGGCGACAATTTTTTTTATTAGGGCGGCCACCTGCCGTTGCTTCTCTTTGTTGTCATCCGCCATCCTGGTGCCTCCTTATCCGTCGCTATCCTTCTCCACTGCAATGGTGATCTCCGCCTTAACACCTCCGGCCAGCCTGACGACTACCCGGTGTTCCCCCAGGGTTTTGATGGGCTCTTTCAGCTCGATCTTTTTCTTCTCTATCTCCACCCCGGCCTGCTGGAGCACTTCGGCAATATCCGCCGAGGTGACCGAGCCAAACAGCCGCCCCCCTTCGCCGGCGGGCGCTTTTATGGTAAAGATCCTCTGCTCGAGGCTGCCGGCCAGCTCCCGGGACTGCTCTTCCTGGCGCCTGCTTCTCTGCTGTTGGAGCGCCATCTCCCGCTCCCGCTCGCGGAGGCGCTTGGGGGTGGCTTCTTCCGCCAGCCTTCGAGGCAAAAGAAGATTGCGGGCATAGCCGTCGGCAACTTCTTTTATATCCCCTTGCTTCCCCAGTCCGGGAACATCCTTGATTAGAATTACCTTCAAGGGAATCACTCCTTGGCACCTTGGTGCTATGTTATTTCGAGCTTCCGATTCCGGTATCCTTCCCCTGGGAACAGCTAAAAAACGGTGCCGGGCTCAAATCTCTCCAGCACCGTTTTTTTAAGCAAGGTGAAGCCGGGTCCCCTACTCCGACGTAAAGGGCAGCAGCGCCATGATCCGGGCTCTTTTTATGGCCCGCGTCAGCTGGCGCTGGTGCCGGGCACAATTGCCCGAAATCCGCCGCGGCAATATTTTCCCGCGTTCGGTAATAAAGCGCTTCAGCTTTTCCGCCTGCTTGTAGTCGACTTGCTCGACCTTATCCACACAAAAGCTGCATACCTTCTTTTTCGGCTTGCGCCCTTTTTCCCGTTTCAAAAGAATCCTCCTTACCTGCTAGAAAGGAATGTCGTCTTCATTTACCGTCATCTCGTCGCCGGGGAAGCTGTCCGGCCCCACGGTCTCTTCCGTGGACGAACGGGGGCGGTCTAAAAAGGACACTTCATCGGCGACAACTTCCGCCACTTTGCGCCTTATACCCTGGCTGTCATCGTAAGAACGCACCTGCAGGCGTCCGGAAACGGCCACCAGCGACCCTTTTTTCAGATACTGGGAACAGTTTTCCGCCTGCCTTCTCCAGGTGACAATGTTAATGAAATCGGCATCCCTGCCCCCCTGCTGGTTTAAAAAGGGACGATTCACCGCCAGGGTAAAGCTGGCCACGGCGTCGCCTTTGCTTTGCGTGTAGCGTATCTCCGGATCCTGGACCAGCCGCCCCACTAGAATTACCCGGTTTAGCATCCTCTCACCGCCTTATGTTTATTTCCAAAGCGCTATTCCTCTTGGCGGACGATCATAAAACGGATAACCTCGTCGTTGACTTTGAAGAAGTGCTCCAGCTCGGGAACCAACTCCTGGCTGCCTTCAAACTTGAGCAGGTAGTACAACCCTTCGCCGTACTTCTTAATCTCGTAAGCCAACCTGCGCTTGCCCCATTCTTCCAGCTCGCTCTCCTGGACGCCAAATTGCTTGAGCAGATCTTGGAGCTTGTTGCTCAACTCCTGGATCGGCTCTTCCTCCAGGTCCGGCCGGAGAATGAACATGGCTTCGTAACTGGGCATGATTTCACCTCCCTTTGGACTTGCGGCCCCATTTGCCTGGAGCAGGGATAGGCCTTAGCTAGTAGATAATAACATAATTCGCCAAGGGGGACAAGAGTCCGCCAGCGCTGATTTATAATCTTGTCGCCGGCTGCCGGAGGGGAAAGGGAGCAGTTGGCCGCCGGCACAAGGGCTCCTTGATGTGGCCCTGTCGCCGGAAAATAGGCTCTTCCAAGGCGGCAAGACGAAATCCTGCCGAGAGGCGGGGGCGGGGAAGGGGTCCCGGGAGCAGTGGAGGTTTATAGAAGAAAAAGGAAGAGGGCGGTTTGCCGGCACAGGCGGCGGCCTTTTCGACCAATAAAAATAAATTTTGTGGAGACTCAACCGGCGGGAGCAGCACAAAAGAGGGGCCGCCGCCAGCGGCCTTTTCGGTGCCGGAGGGATTTCACTCCTCGTCGCTCTCGGCAATAATCTTCCTTACCCGGCGTTCAAAGCGGCTCCGCGGCAGCAAAACGCTTCGCCCGCAATTTAAGCATTTGATGCGGAAATCCATCCCCACCCGCAGGATCCGCCACTGGTTTGCCCCGCACGGATGCCCTTTTTTCAACTCGACAATTTGTCCGATTTCAAATTTGGCCATCTCTTTTTGCGGTCTTACAAAGCCTCCAGGATCTCGACAATTCGGGCAAAAATCTCGTCGATGTCATCGTTCCCGTTTATTGTAGACAATAAACCCTGCCGGCTGTAATACTGGATCAGGGGTTCCGTTTGCTCCCGGTATACGGCCAGGCGCTCCTTAACGGTATTTAGGGAATCGTCCTCTCTCTGAAAAAGCTCCCCTCCGCAATGGTCGCAAACGTTGCGGACTTTGGGAGGATTAAATTTAATATGATAAGAGGAACCACATTCGCGGCAAACCCTCCGGCCGGTCAACCGGGCCACCAGTTCATCTTCCGTGACATCGATATGAATAACCCGGTCAATCTTTTTCCCCAGGGGACTTAGCACACTCTCCAGGGCCTGGGCCTGGGATACCGACCTGGGGAAGCCGTCCAGCAGCGCCCCGCGGGCACAATCGGGCTCCAAAAGGCGCTCTTTCACGATGTTTACTACCAGCTCATCGGGAACCAGCTGCCCTTTCTCCATATATTCGCGGGCCTTGGTGCCAAGGGGAGAACCGCTTTTAACCGCCGACCGCAAAATGTCGCCCGTGGATATGTAGGCCAGCGAGTATTTTTGGACCATCCGTTCCGCTTGCGTTCCTTTTCCCGCTCCCGGAGGACCCAGCAGGACAATAATCAACACGATCCCTCCCTATATGGAACCCACAAAGAACTTATGAAAATATACTGTTCTTCTTTTCCATGATAATTCCTTCTTTAATATTGAACCGCTCCAACTTACCGCCAGATTCCCAGGCGTTCCACCAAGATCAAGCTCGCCCGCACCAGGAGCGCCTTTTCCAGGCCGGGCCAGGTCCAGGACGGACCCAGCAGGCAGAGCAGGGGAAGAACGGTTCCGCAAAGCACGGCAACCAGTATGTACTGGCGCAGCAAGCCCAGGAAGCCCCCCACCCAGCGATCCAGGACGGAACGCTGGGGCAGCCGCTGCAGGAGAGGAGCCCCGCCGCTTAGGTAAACCGTCCCGCCCAGGAGAAGGAGGAAGAGCAAGAAGGCGGCACTGTTCAAAGCAAGCCGGACCAGAATATCCATCACGGCCCCGGCCTGATCCGCTGCGGGCAAAACGATGACCTGCCGGGCCAGCAGTTCCTGGATCAGCCCCGGGAAGCCTTGGGCCGGAAAGCCGGAAGACCCGTGGAGGCGCCCGGCCTCCACGGGAAGAACCAGGTGGCGGCCCACCAGCGCCCTGATGGTCTCCTCCGCCGACAGGTATTTGGCCAGGAAGCTGGACATATCTTCCTTAAAAAAGCTGCCGGCCGCCAGCACCACAAGCAGCGCCAGCACCTCTCCGCCCATGCGCCTCCCCCCGGAGAGATAGCCGGTCACCGCTCCCCAGGAAATTATGCAGGCCAGCGCCAGATCCACCCAGGTCATTGCTCCCCTCGAAACGCCGTTCTCTGTCTATACATATTTGGAGGAAGCATTTAATATACTTAAAATATCGATACTGGCGAGGTAGTCCGGTGGAAACAAAGTACCTGCTGCCCCCCAAAAAACCGGTTCCCGCGGCACCGGCCCTGCGGGTTAGTTATAAAGATCCCCTGGCCCCGTACAAGGTGGCCCAGACCATCCTGGACCTTTTAACTCCATTGGGCTTTAACGTCCGGGAGAGGGGAATTCTCTGCATCGGGTCCGACCGCTCCACCGGGGACGCCCTGGGCCCCCTGGTGGGCACCATTTTAAGTTCATCACCTCTTTCCCGCACCACTGTCTGGGGGACCCTCAAGGATCCCGTTCATGCCTTGAACCTGGAAGCCCTGTTAAAGAAGGTGGCCCAGGATAAAAACCAGCCCCTGATCATCGCCATCGACGCCTCCTTGGGAAAGTCGGGGAGTGTGGGCATGATCGAAATTGGCCGGGGCGCCCTTTATCCGGGAGCAGGGGTAAAAAAAGAACTGCCCCCGGTGGGGGACCTGTACTTGAGTGGAGTAGTTAACCTGGGAGGTTTTATGGAACAGATGGTGCTGCAAAGTACGCGTCTTTACCAGGTAATGGAACTGGCCAAGGTAATCGCCCAGGGCTTGCTTCTGGCCTTGAACCGTTCCTGACGGGCCGCGGCCTCAAGGCGCCGTTTTCCCCCGGGAGGCCGCCGGGACGGCGCCGTCGGACCCTTTGCCCGGCTGCTCTTTCCCGCGCATGACAATGCTTCCCGAAAATACAGCCCCGTCATCCACCACCAGGCCGTTGGCCTTTATATTGCCCAAAACGGCTCCCGAGCTTCGAATATCCAGCTTCCCTTCGGCTTCCAGGGTTCCTTCAAAGCGACCGGCCACGGAGACATTCCGGGCTTTCAAATCGAGAACCCCCCAGCCGCTTTCGCCGATAATGACATCGCCCTGGGTATGAATCTCCCCTTCAACCTTGCCGTCAATCCGGATCGGGCCCTTGGCCCTGATGGTTCCCTTGAAAGTGGTATCTTTTCCGATCACGGTGCTTACTTTTTCGGGGGGCGGTTTTAGCAATTTGATTCCTCCTCCGCGTCCCTTAGCGCATATATTTTAGCGGGTTGACGGGTGTTCCGTTAACGTGAACCTCGTAGTGGAGGTGCGTGCCGGTAGTTCGGCCGCTATTGCCCATGTAGCCGATAACCTGTCCTCGCTTGACCCACTGGCCCGTGGAGACGGCAAAACGCGACAGGTGGCCGTAATAGGTCCGGTAGCCGTAGCCGTGATTGATGATGATTAAATTCCCGTAACCGCCGCGGTAGCCGGCATAAGCAATTCTCCCGGCAGCGGTGGCGTAGATGGGCGAGCCGTACGCGCCGGCTATATCCACTGCAGAATGAAACTGGGTCACCCCGGGGTTGAAGGGCGAAGGCCGGGTTCCGAAGCCGGAGCTGATGCGCCCGCGGGCCGGCCAGATGGAGGGAGTGGCCGCCATGCGGCGTGCATACTCGTCCACCTCTTGCTTTAATATTTCCAGGGAGGCGGTCATCGTGGGAAGAGTATTTTGCAGCACGGACATATTGTAGGTGGCCCGGTCCAGGACCCCCAGGCCGGAGCGGCTGCCCAGGGAGCGCTCGGCGCTGCCTCCCCGGATGCTTTCCGCGCTGCTGGCCACCCATCCTTTACTTTCCTGTTCTTCCTCTTTTGGAAGGGTTATGCCTGTTTTTTCTTCAATGCTGCACACCAAGCTTTCAATCTTGTTAATATCTTCATTTATCCATTCAATTTCTAAAGCCCAAGCGTTGATCTCCTCCTGCAGCACCTGGTTTACCTGCCGCAAAATTTGCGCTTCCTGGGCTTCCTGTCGGGTGTGCAGGTAGGAATGGAGAAGGGTGGCAAAGCCTCCTATGGCTGCCACCAGCAGGGCCACCAGGAGCTTGCCCACAAAGAGAGGCATTCGAAAACTGTATACCGATTCTTCCGAGTGGGGAACAATCATGATCGTAAAACATGACGAACGCTTTCTTCCCTTCAAAAGCTGCCCGCCTCCCGTCAAGTCGATAATTTCTTGACGGCCTCTTGGATGGCCGCCTTCTCTTCCTCACTTAAATGGTAGCTGGAATCCCCCCGGCGGATCGGCTTCCCGTAAGTGCGGGTCTCTTCCCGCCCATAGATGCTGGTAATCACCACGCCGTCGCGGTTTTGATCCAGCAGGGCCAGGGAGAAGCTGAGATCGCTTCCCGTGTCCTGGAAAGCGTTGTAGCGAACCATGCCCACGCCGCTAATGGAGGAGGCCGCCCGCTTTTCCATCTCCTGCAGCCGGCCATGGATTTGCTTCAGCTCGTCTTGAATGCTTTCCAGGCTGCTGCCATACTGATGGAGGAGCGTCTCCAGGTCCAAGCCTTCCCGCCCCATCACCAGGCGCCGGTAGCGGCGGTGCAGGCGGCGGTGGGCAACTCCCAGGGCCACAAGAGCCAGGGATATAAGCACCAGGGCCAGAACCAGCCCCACGAATATTTCCGCCTGGGAAGAGCCCACAAATGCGCTTATGGTCTCCCAAAAAGTATTAATCCAGTACAAAATTCTCGCCCAACCATTAAGAAATTTTAATATTCCTTAATTCGACGTTAACATCTCTTCTCCTTTTTCTTCTTTAAGAAAATTTGACACAAAAAAAGTTATGTTTCACGTGAAACATAACTTTTTTATTTTCCCCGCCTCCAGCCTAGAGGGTTTCCCCGGGGAGGAGCAGCTCCAACAGTCTTTCCAGGTCTTCTTCGCCATAAAAATGCAGCGTTATGGTCCCTTCTTTGGCCCCGCCGCTGATCTTTACCCTGGTTCCGAAGCGCTGCTGCATCCTGTCCTGAAGCTCCGCCCAGAGGGGGTTTAGCGGGGCGGGCGCTTTAGGCCGGCCGGGGGGCCTGGCTTTTTGAGCCAAATCCGACGCCAGCTTCTCGGCTTCCCGGGCCGTTAACCGCTCGTTAATTATTTTCTGGGCCGCCTCCACCTGCACCTGGGGATCGGTTATGGAGAGCAGCGGCCGGGCCTGCCCCGGCTGAATCCTTCCGGCGGCCAGGGCTTCGATAATGGGTTCCGGCAGCTGCAGGAGGCGCAGGGTGTTGGCTACAGCCGAACGGCTCTTCCCCAATCGCCGGGCCAGTTCCTCCTGGGTCAAGCCAAACTCGTCGATTAACCTCCGGCAGGCTTGCGCTTCCTCAATGGGATTCAAATCCTCCCGCTGCAGGTTTTCAATTAAGGCAACCTCCAGCATCTCCTGGCGCTTTACCTTTCGGACCACCGCCGGCACCTTGTCGATCCCCGCCATCTGGGCCGCCCGGTACCTTCTCTCTCCGGCTACCAGGGTGTAGCCTTCTCCTTCGGGGGCCACCACCACCGCCTGAATTAAGCCGTGCTCCTTGATGGACTGGGCCAACTCTTTTAGCCCTTCTTCATCGAAGTGGCGGCGCGGCTGGTAGGGATTGGGCTTGATCTTGTCAATCTCAATTTCCCTAATTTTAATATCCGATTGGTTCTCCATGGCCCCGGGGATCAGCGCCCCCAGGCCCCGCCCCAGTCTCTTTTTTGCCATCAGCTATCCATCACCTCCTGGGCCAGGGCGAGATAGGTTTCCGCCCCCTTGCTGCGCGGGTCGTAATCAAAAATGTGGGCGCCGTGACTGGGTGCCTCGCTCAGACGCACGTTTCTTGGAATAATGGTTTTGTACACCCGTCCCGGAAAATGGGTTTTTACTTCCTGGACCACTTGCTCGGAAAGGTTGGTTCTGGAGTCGTACATGGTGAGGACCACGCCCTCAATAACCAGCTCTTCATTCAGGTGCCTCCGGACCAGGTTGATAGTGTTCATCAACTGGCCCAGCCCCTCCAGGGCATAGTATTCGCACTGAATGGGAATTACGATGCCGGTGGCCGCCGTCAGGGCGTTAAGGGTGAGCAGCCCCAGGGAGGGCGGGCAGTCGATAATGATAAATTCATACCTGGACTTGATGGGATCCAGCGCCTTTTTTAGCTTCACTTCCCGGCAAACCATGGAGACCAGCTCGATTTCCGCCCCGGCCAACTGGATAGTGGCGGGAGCCACGGTCAAGTTGGGCCACCGGGTGGAAATCAGCACCCGTTCCAGGGGAATGTCATTGATCAGGGTATCGTAGATGCAGGCCTTGATTTCGTTTTTGGCCACCCCTACCCCGCTGGTGGCGTTCCCCTGGGGGTCTATGTCAAGCAGCAGGACCTTTTTCCCAAAATGGGCCAAGGCGGCACTTAAGTTAACTGCGGTAGTGGTTTTGCCAACCCCTCCCTTCTGGTTGGCAATGGCAATAATGCGCGGCATCGTCTACCTCCGTCTCCCAGCAACGATTATCCTTTGGGAAGCCTGATGACCACTTCCAGGTAGTCTTCTTCTTCCCGCTCCGTATACTGCGGATTGAGCCCCGATTTTTCGATTATGTCAATGGCCTGCCGGATGGTATTTAAAAAGATGCGCATGTCCCGGACCACGATCCGGCCGGGCTTTCGGCCTTCCTTTTTCGACCCGCCGCCCACGAGCATCTCTATCTTACGCTCCGTCTGCTGAACGGTCAGTCCTTTTTCCACAATCTCCCTGCAGAGCTGCATCTGTGCGCCCCGATCCCCCAGCTTCAACAAGGCCCGGGCATGCCTCTCCGTAATCGTGCCCTTGATCAACTCTTTTTTAATGGCCTCCGGGAGCTTTAACAGCCTCATCTTATTGGCGATGGTGGACTGGTTTTTGCCCAAGCGCTGAGCCAGGGCTTCCTGGGTAAGGTTAAACTCCTCCAGGAGCCTGGCATAGCCCGTTGCCTCTTCGATGACGTTCAGGTTCTCCCGCTGCAGGTTTTCTATAAGAGCAATAGTCGCCATGGCGCTGTCGTTGACTTCCTTCACCACGGCGGGGATCGTTTTCCAGCCCAGCCTCTTGCAGGCCAGGGTGCGCCGCTCTCCCACCACCAGTTGATACCTTTTCCCGGCCCGTCTCACAATCACCGGATGAAGCAAGCCGTACGTTTTAATGGATTGCATCAGTTCCTGGATTTTTTCTTCGGGAAAGCTGCGCCGCGGCTGGAACGGGTTCGGGTCGATCTCTTCCAGGTCCAGGAGTACGATATTGTCTTTGTTGTCTTCCCGCTCCAAGAACGGGTACCCCTTCGTCCAGTTCTCTTTCATAAGCCACCGCCTTTATATTCCTCTTTCAAGATATTTGACGATGCCGGGGACAATCCTTCCCTCTCCCCGTTTTTTCTTAACAATATTATTCCAGGCGATCCAGGGGCCTTTTTAAAGGAACCCCGTCTCTCCGGGGATATTGGGGAGGGGTAGAGGCCACTTTTTCGAAGATCAACAATACTCTTTTTTCGCCGCTGGGGAGGCAATATTCCCGGCTCTCCTTAAACCTGCCCCCGCAAAGCTCCAGAGCCCGGCGGGAGCGCTCCAGCTCCTCGTAAGCCCGGGGCCCTTTAAAGAACACCAGCCTCCCGCCCAGGGCCGCCAGGGGCAGGGAGAGCTCCAGAAGAACGGATGTATGGGCCACCGCCCGGCTTAAGACGGTGCCGAATCGTTCTCGATATTCTTCCTGCTGCCCGATTTTTTCCGCCCTTCCGTGGAGGAGAAAGACCTCCGCCAGCCCCAGCTCCGCCACAACATTTTTTAAAAAGTTGATCTTGCGGCCGTTGGCTTCCAGCAGGAAGAAGGGGGTGCCGGGGGAGATGATTTTTAAAGGCAGCCCCGGGAAGCCGGCCCCGGTTCCCAGGTCCAATACCGCTCCCGAATGAAGAAGGGAAAAAGAAGCGGGCACCAGGCTGTCGTAGAAGTGCTTTCCAATGATCTCGGCGGCCGTCTTCTCGCCGACGAGGCGCTGCTTTTTCAAGCCTTCCAGGAGCAGCCCGGCAAATTGCAGCAACTGCCCCTTTTCCCGGGCTCCCGCCTCCAGGCCCAACTCCTCCAGCACGCCCTCCAGCAGGGCCCGGTTATCATTCATCTCTTGCATAAAGGCCTCCTGCTACTTGCCCACGCAAAATTGACTAAAAATCCGGTCCAAAATCTCGTCGCTTAAGGTTTCCCCGGTAATTTCTCCCAGTTTTTCCCAGGCAAATCTCAACTCCAGGCTAACCAGTTCCGCCGGTTCCTGCTCCAGGTTCTCCAAGGCTTTTTCCACACCGGCCCTGGCCTCGCGAAGGGCTTCGGCCTGGCGCAAGGAGGCAAGGAGGGGGTGTTCCCCGCCGCCCCCCATCTGATCCAGGGTGGCCACGATGGCCCGCTCCAGCTGGGAGAGGCCTTTTTTTAGCGGAATCGATGTCTCCACCAGGGGAATTTGGGGGAAGCGGCGGGCCAGATCTCCGGGATCCAGTTCCTGCTTCAGGTCGGTTTTGTTGATCACGAAGATGGCCTTCTGCCCAGGATCCATTAAGCTCAGAATCTCTTCATCCTCTTTCTCCCAGGGAGATGAACCGTCAAACACCATCAACAGGAGCCGGGCCCGGGCAGCCGCTTCCCGGCTGCGCTCAATGCCCACTTTCTCCACGGGATCCCTGGTGCCATGGATGCCGGCAGTATCCACCAGGCGGATGGGGTAGCCCTCCAGGAGAATATAACCTTCCAGAATATCCCTGGTCGTTCCCGGCACTTCATGGACGATGGCCCGCTGCTCCCTCAACAGGGCGTTCAGCAGGGAGGATTTCCCCACGTTCGGTTTTCCGATAATGGCCGTGGCGATCCCTTCCTGGTAGAGCCGTCCCCTCTCCTCACCTTCCAGCAACTCCGCCATGGAGTCCCTCAAGGCGCACAAGGAGTTCCTCAACTCCCGCTGCAGGACCTGGGGATCGAAATCCAGTTCCTCCGGATAGTCAAAGCTGGCCTCGATCCAGGCCAGGGCCTCGACGATATCCTGGCGCAGCCGTCTCACCTTTTGCGAAAGAGCCCCCTGGAGAACCCGGGCGGCGTTTTTAACCCCCTCCTCGGAGCGGGCATGGATTATATTAAAGACGCTTTCAGCCTGGCTCAGGTCAATCCGGCCGTTTAAGAAAGCCCGTTTCGTAAATTCGCCCGGTTCCGCCAGGCGGGCGCCCACCTCCAGCAGCCGCTTCAGGACCATGCGCAGGGGAAAGACCCCGCCGTGGCAGTTGATTTCTACGATATCCTCCCGGGTATAGGTGTAGGGGGCCTTCATAAAAGAAACTAAAACCTCGTCAATGATCTCCCCTCGGGCATCCAGGATGTGACCGTAGTAGATCCGGTGGGAAGCAATCTCCCTCTTCCGCTTCCCCTTGGGGCGGAAAACCTTTTCGGCCAGCAGGAAGGCCTCCGGCCCGCTAACCCTGACAATGCCGATGCCGCCCTCGCCCACGGGAGTGCTGATGGCGGCAATAGTATCCGTCTCCTTCACTGATTACCCCTCCAGCAAAAACATTAAAAACGCCGCCTTTTGCGAAAGGCGGCGTCCCGGAGATCCTGCCTTCTAAACGGGGGCTACGATGACCCGCCGATAAGGCTCTTCCCCTTTGCTGTAAGTCTGAACCGATTCGTCATTCTGCAAAGCCAGGTGAATGGTTCTCCGGTCCTGGGGAGTCATCGGTTCCAGCGCCACCTCTCGCCCCGACTGCTTAACCTTTCGCGCGACCCCCAAAGCCAGGTGCCTTAAGGTCTCCTCCCGGCGGGCGCGGTAATTTCCCACATCCAGAACCACCCTCTTTTTAAGGCCCTGGAACTGCCGCTTCAGAATGGTGTTGAGCAGGTACTGCAAATCGTTCAAGGTCCGCCCGCGCCTTCCGATTAAAACGCCGCTTTTCCGGCCGCTTATCTCCACCTGGAAATACTCCTCTTCCTCCCGGACCTGGATCTTATTATCCCCCAGGCCCATCTTTTCGAGAAGTTCCTGCAGGAAATGGTGCAGATATTCCACGGGTTCGTATTTTACGGAAACCCGGACCCGGGCCTCCTTGCTGCCGATAAGACCTAAAAATCCCTGGCTGGGTTCGCTTAAAACAACGATCTCCGCATTCCCTTTTTTGACCCCTAAAGCGGCCAGCGCCTTCTCCACCGCTTCTTCAACGCTCCGCCCCGAAGTTTCTATTTCTCTCATTTCTACTTCTTTTTCCCTTCCTTCTTTTTGCCTTCTTTGGGGTTGTTTTTTTCTTCCTTGGACTTGGCACCAACTTTAGAGCCATCTATTTCCGTGCCGGCTTTCACCGGCGCCTCTTTTCCTCTCTTAAGGCCGGATACCAGGTAATGCTGCCCGATGGAAAGCAGGTTGTTCATAGTCCAGTAGAGAACCAGCCCGGCCGGGAAATTAAAACTTAAATAGGTTATTAAAGCCGGCATCAGGTAAAGAAGCGTCTTCTGGTTGGGATCGGTCATGGTTAAACGGGAATAAAGAAAAGTAGTAAGTCCCGATATGATGGGAAAAGCATATAAAATCGGGCTTTCCCTGGAGAGAGACAGAAGATTGATAAATTCCAGGGAAGGGATCAGGTACGGGCTGAAGTTCGGCAGATTAACAATGCCGAAATCGTTAATCTGGCTTAACATCCTGAAGATCCCCACCAGGATGGGAAGCTGGATTAATAAAGGCAGGCAGCCGGCCAAGGGGTTGATCTTGTTGGCCTGCATAAACTCCATGAGTTCTTTGTTCTGCTTTTCCGGATCATTCTTGTACTTCTGCTGAATCCTTTTAATCTCCGGCTGCAGATCTTGCATCTTTTTCGCCGATTCGATCTGCTTGTTGTTCAGCGGAAAAGTGATCGCCTTTACAATAACGGAGAGAATGATTATGGAGACCCCCAGGTTGGGCACCAGGGAGAATATGTAACTAAGGACGGTATTAAAAAACTCGGCAATGGCGGCAGTCATTTATTTCCCTCCCAAAACCGGTGATTACTCCAGGGGTTGGTAACCACCGGGAGAAAAGGGGTGGCACCGGAGAATCCTTTTTAATCCCAAATAGCTTCCCCTCAAGACACCGTATTTTTCAATGGCTTCATAGCAGTACTGGGAACAAGTGGGGTAAAACCGGCAGACCGCTGGTTTCAGGGGGGAAATATAATTTTGGTATATGCGAAGGGTAATCAGGGCCGCTTTTTTAATCCAGGCTGCCGCTTTTAAAGGCCCTTTTTGACCAGTTTTCCCTTCCGGCAAAGATTAAGCAACTCCTCCCTGGCATGATGAAAGGAAACTTGCGGTTTTCGGGCGATGATGATAAAATCATAGCCTTCCACAAGCTGGCCTTGTATCTCTCGGAAAGCCTCGCTGTAAACCCGCTTCATGCGGTGCCTGAGCACGCTGTTGCCGATTTTCCTGCTGATGGAGAAGCCCACTCGATTTTTAATATTATCCCGGTTAAAAAAATAATATAAAACTATATTTTCGGAAACCAGAGCTTTCCCGTGCCGGTAAACCTTTCTGAACTCCCAGCTTTTCTTTAATCTTCCCGGGTGGCGGCTCTTCATCAGGCGCTCAACTTTTTCCTCATTTTCTGCCGTCTTCTTTTCAGGACCATCCGGCCCGCCCGGGTGCTCATTCTTTTCATGAACCCGTGGGTTTTTTTCCTTTTCCGCTTTTTGGGTTGAAATGTCCTTTTCATAATCGTTCCTTCCTAGTCATTTTCTGTTCAGACGTAAAAAAATTATACCTTAACGAATTTAAACGTGTCAAGGAGAACCCCCTCTTCCTTCCGCATAGATACTATGTTCGTCGTTGCGGAGTAACCCGTTATCTGTTAAGATATTATTTACCGATATTAAACCATGGCAGGCTAGTTTATCCACAGGACCTGTGAATAACGCACTCAAATTGTGAATATTTTCCCCTTTGTGGGGATGTTTTTCACTATATTTGGGAGGAATTATATAGTGAACAGCGAACTTGCTCAAATTTGGTCCCTGGCTCTCTCCGAAATCGAAAAGGACATTAGCAAGCCCAGTTTTGAAACCTGGCTAAAAACAACCAGGCCGGTATCGATAAACAACGATACCATTATCATCGAAGTGCCCAACGTGTTCACCAAGGACTGGCTGGAAAGCCGCTACAAAGATCTGATTATAAAGGTATTGCGCCAGATTACCTCCTCAAACTACGATGTGAATTTTGTAACTTCTCCTTTCGTCGATCTCGAAGAAAGCGCCGGGCAGGAGCAAACGTTTTCGCCTCCTTCTTCTTCAACCCTGGCTGCGGAGAGGAGGGCGCCCGCTTCCTCCCTCTTCAACCCCAACCCGCGCTATACCTTTGAAACTTTTGTGGTCGGCGACTGCAACCGCCTGGCCCATGCCGCCGCCCTGGCCGTAGCCGAAGCACCCTCCAGGGCCTACAACCCGCTTTTTATTTATGGCGGCGTCGGCCTGGGCAAGACCCACCTTCTTCATGCCATCGGCCAGCACATCATTAAAAAGCACAACCTGGAGCGGATTTTTTATTTTTCTTCCGAGAAATTCACCAATGAGTTCATCAATGCCATCCGGGACAACAAGACCGTGGAATTCCGCAACAAGTACCGCAATGTGGATGTTCTGCTCATCGATGACATCCAGTTTTTAGCAGGTAAGGAGCAGACCCAGGAAGAATTCTTCCACACTTTCAATGCCCTCCATGAGAATAACCGGCAGATCGTCATCTCCAGCGACCGCCCCCCCAAAGAGATACCGACCCTGGAAGACCGGCTTCGCTCCCGCTTCGAGTGGGGTTTAATTACCGATATACAGCCGCCGGACCTGGAAACCAGAATTGCTATCTTGAAAAAAATCGTAGAAACAAAAGAGATTCACATCCCCGACGAGATCCTGCAATATATTGCCACCAAAATTGACAACAATATCCGGGAGTTGGAAGGAGCCCTCATCCGCATCCTGGCTTATGCCTCCCTCTCCAAAGTATCGATTACCATGCAGTTGGCGGAAGAGGCCCTGAAAAATATCATCTCTGTCCGGAAAAGAAACATTTCGGTCCAGGAGGTTATCCGGACCACGGCCCAGCACTTTAATGTCACCCCGGAGGAGATAATCGCCAAAAAACGAACCCAGCATATTGCCCTGGTCCGCCAGGCAGCCATGTACCTATGCCGGGAGCTTACCGATCTCTCCCTGCCCAGGATTGGAGAAGAGTTTGGTGGAAGAGACCATACAACGGTGCTCCACGCCTGTAAAAAGATTGAGAAGGATATTCAAATAGACAAAGACTTTAAAAACAAGCTGGAAATGATCAAGCAGGAGCTTCTGCATAACTAGGTGGACAACCTGTTTCTATCCCTGTGGATATCTTTCTTATACACACTTTCCCTTTCCCTGTTAACAGGTTTTCCACATCCGCTGCCGAATAATGATCTTTATATGACAGGGTTTGAGGGAGTTTTACACATTTCCACATTATTTACTACCGCTCCTGTCTATATATCTAGCTAGCCCTGCTTGTTTATAGTCTTCTTTTTTCGAAGGAGGTTTTGACCTTGAAGTTCACCTGCGAAAGAGAACCTTTCAAAACCGGTTTGGAGTTGGTGGAAAAAGCCCTCCCAGTGAGATCGACGATACCGGTAATCAATAATATCCTAATGGAAATAGAACAGAAGAGGCTGCGCTTTACGGCCACCAACCTGGAGTTGGACATCAGGTACCAGCTGGAGGAAGGGATTGCCGGCAGCAATCAGGATCTATCCTTCAAAGTGCTCCTGCCGCCCAAGATCGTGAATATAACCAGGCATCTGCCGGCAGAGGATATAATTATGGAGTACAACGAGGATCATTACCGGCTTAATCTCTCCAGCGGACCGGCCAAGTTTACCCTTTACGGGGCGGATCCTTCCGATTTTCCCCAGGTAAATGAGGGAAGCGCCGCTCCTCCCGGGGCCTGGGAAATAGCGGAGGCGGAATTAAAGCAAATATTGAGGAGAGTCATCTTTGCTCTCTCCACCGATGAAACCAGGCCGGCCTTCAATGGGGTGCTCTTTGTTTTCGAACCGGGCGAAGTGACCCTGACGGCTTCGGATACTTACCGCCTGGTAGTCAAAAAGACGGCCGTCAATGGCTGGAATTTTCCGGATAATGTATTCCTGGTCCCCGGGAAGGCGCTGCGGGAGTTAATGAAAATTTTAGGTGACGGGGATAGGGCGGTAAAAGTCTTTCCTGAAGGGAAGAAACTGGTTTTCAGCCTGGAGGGCGTATCCCTGTCCACCAGGCTGCTGGAGGAAAGATATCCTGATGTAAGGGAAGTTATTCCCCAAAAATACGAGACCAGGATCCAGGTGGAACGCAAACTGCTGGAAGATTCCGTGGTGCGGGCTTCCCTTTTATCGGAGGGAATTAACCAGGCCATACGCTTGCAGGTTAAAGAAGGGGAGCTGGAGGTAAGCGTATCTTCCGAGACGGGAAGAATGGAAGAAACCCTGGCGGTGGAACAGGAAGGTCAGGAGGTGGAAATATACGTTAACAGCCGCTTCCTCATTGACTTCCTCAAGTCCGTTGACAGCAAGTCTATATCCATGGATTTTAACGGCAAAAACGGACCCATTGTCATTCGTCCCCTGGAAGATGACGGCCATCTGTACATGGTTTTGCCCATTAAGATGGAGTAAGCCGGGCGCGAGGTAGATAGTTTGTACTTGCAAAAAATAAATCTGGTCAATTTTCGCAATTACGGGAAGCAGGAGATCGCCTTTCATCCTGAGTTGAATATTTTTTATGGCGCCAATGCCCAGGGAAAGACCAATTTGCTGGAAGCCATTTATTATCTTGCCGTTACGCGCTCCTTTCGCACCAGCCAGGATGCTGAATTGATCAAGCGGGGGGAGCAATATTTTTTTTTAAGGGGAAGGTTTGCCCGGAAAAAGAGCGATTCCGTTGTCCAGGTGGAGATCGGATACCGGGGCTCGCAAAGGATCCAGGTAAAATTAAACGGGGTGCCGGCCAAAAGAATTGAAGTGGCCAACCTATTGCCGGTTGTTGTCTTTAGCCCCGAGGACCTTCTGCTCATCAAGGAGGGTCCCGGGAGGCGCCGGCGCTTTATCAACCTGGAAGGATCTCGCTTGAGAAAGGTATATTACCGCGATTTGAAAGAATATCAACGGGCGCTAATGCAGCGCAACCGGCTGCTTAAGGAAAACAAGGGGCTGGAAGTAAAAGAAGAGCTTTTTGAACCTTGGAACAAGGTTTTGTGCAACTATGGGAGCCGCATTATTAGACAGCGACTCTCCTTGTTAAAAAGCCTGGAGCGGGAGGCGATCCCCTTTTTTCAGTATTTAACATCGCAGAAGGAAGAGTTGTCCCTGCGCTATATATCCAGTTTTCCGCTTCCTCCCGAAGATGGAAAGATGGAGGAACATTTTCTTAAATCTCTTCAAGGAAGATACGGGGAGGAGAGAAGGAGGGGGTATACCCTGGTCGGCCCCCACCTGGACGATTTTGAGATCTTGATTAACGGCGCCGAAGCCCAAAAATATGCTTCTCAGGGGCAGCAGAGGAGCGCCGTTCTGGCCTTAAAGATGGCGGAAGTAAAACTTTTTAATGCCTATTACGGGGAGAGCCCCCTGGTCCTTCTGGACGATGTTTTCTCGGAGTTGGACGGGGAGAGAAAGAGGCATCTGCTCCAGCACCTGGAGCAGATGGAGGCCCAGGTTTTTATAACCGGGGTTGAATTGCCCCGCTATTTTAAAGGAGAAGCCAAAATTTTTCAGGTTAATGAGGGAATGATATCTAATGAAGGAAATTGGGGAGATCATTGAGCAACTGCTAAAAGAAAGGAATATGTGGAACCGGGTTCAAGAGTTCAGCTTGCTGGAGGCATGGGAGACGATAGTGGGGGAGCGGATCGGTTCCGTCAGCAGGGCCCGGAGCATTAGCAAGGGAATTTTAAAAGTGGAGGTGGCGGACTCTACCTGGGTCTATCACTTGAATTTGTTAAAACCAAGGCTGATTAAGCAATTAAACGAGCATGCCCAGAAGAAGCTGGTGAAAGACATTATATTTCAAATCGGAGAGGTGGAGAAGCAGGAAAAATAATAACGGAAAGCAAAGTTTTTTAGCAAAAGAGAAGCCAAGGGGGCTTATTATGTTTTTACATACCGGCGGATCTAATATTATCTATTTCTGGGATATTGTGGGAATTTTTGATTTAAATCTTCGGGAAGAGCCGATCAACAAGCAGTTCCTGGAATCCAGGGTGGAAAACGGTTTTTTAAAGGCTAACGATTTCAAGCAGCATAAGTCTTTTGTGGTTACCAAGGATAAGGTTTATCTCTCGCCCATCGCTCCTGCCACTCTGGCCAAGCGAAATAAGCCCTCTCGTTTCCCTTGAAATGATCCTCTAGGTCTTATGATATAATGGGTTTAGCGACAGAGAATCACTGGAGGTAAAAAATGCAGAAACCCAACTCCGAGTACGACGCCACCCATATACAGATCCTGGAAGGCTTGGAGGCCGTCCGCCGCCGCCCGGGCATGTATATAGGTTCTACGGGAAGCCGCGGCCTTCATCAGCTGGTTTTCGAGGTTGTTGACAACAGCATCGACGAAGTGATGGCCGGCTTCTGCAAGAACATTAAAGTCACCATTAACAAGGATAACAGCGTTACCGTCATCGATGACGGTAGGGGTATTCCCGTGGAAGAACACCCCGAGCAGCACCGTCCGGCCGTGGAAGTGGTCATGACCACCCTTCATGCCGGGGGGAAGTTCAACGGGGAGAGCTACAAGGTATCCGGGGGTCTTCACGGGGTCGGCGTCTCCGTGGTTAATGCCCTTTCCGAATGGCTGGAAGTAGAGGTTTACCGGAATGGAAAAACCTATTATCAAAGATACCAGTACGGCCAAAAAGCCACAGAATTAAAGATTAAAGGTTCTTCCAAGCATACGGGGACCAAGATTACCTTCTTCCCCGATACCACCATTTTTGAGGATATCAACTTTGATGCCCAGGTTATCAAGCAGCGTTTAAGGGAGTTGGCCTTTTTAAATAAGGGAACGCGCATCGTCTTCAAGGATCTGCGGAGCAACCAGCAGGAACAGTTTAAGTACGATGGCGGGATCGTGCAGTTTGTCTCCTTTTTAAATCAAGGCAAAGAAGTTATTCCCAAGAAGCCGATCTATATTGAAAAAGAGAAAAACGGCTGCCACGCGGAGATTGCCTTGCAATACCATTCCGGCTACAACGAGATAATCTACTCTTACGCCAACAATATCCATACTCAGGAGGGCGGAACCCACGAAGCCGGCTTCAAGGCTTCCCTGACCCGATTGATCAACGATTTTGCCAGAAAACTCGGCATATTAAAAGATAATCATAGCAATCTTGCCGGGGAAGATATCCGGGAAGGGATGACCGGCGTAATCAGCGTTAAGCTGCTGGACCCGCAATTCGAAGGCCAGACCAAAACGAAGCTGGGCAACACCGAGGTGCGCAGCATTGTGGACAGCGTTTTGTACGAAGGCCTGGAGGAATACCTGGAACAGAACCCGGCGGTAGCCCGCAAAATTATCGAAAAGGCGGTGCAGGCGTACCGGGCCCGGGAAGCGGCGCGCAAGGCCCGGGAGCTGACCCGGAGAAAGGGCGCCCTGGATTTTGCCAATCTCCCCGGGAAGCTGGCCGATTGCACCAGCCGGGATCCCCAGGAAAGCGAGCTCTTCCTGGTGGAGGGGGATTCGGCGGGAGGCTCGGCCAAGCAGGGGCGCGACCGCCGTTTCCAGGCGATTCTTCCCTTGAGGGGCAAAATTCTTAATGTGGAAAAGGCCCGGATGGACAAGATTTTGGCCAACGAGGAGATCCGCACCATGATTACGGCCATCGGAACAGGGGTAAAGAGCGATTTTACCCTGGATAAAGTGCGCTACCATAAGATTGTGATTATGACCGATGCCGACGTGGACGGCTCCCATATCCGGATTCTTCTCTTGACCTTTTTCTATCGCTTCATGCTGCCCCTTATCGAAGCGGGCTATGTTTACATTGCCCAGCCGCCCCTTTACAAGGTTAAAAAGGGAAAAGAGGAGCGCTACTTGTTCCGGGACGAAGAGTTGGAAGAGCTCCTGGAGTCCTGGGGCAAAGATGGAGTTAATGTTCAGCGCTACAAGGGCTTGGGGGAGATGAATCCCGACCAGTTGTGGGAAACAACCATGAATCCCGAAACCCGCATTATCAAGCGCGTGGAGATTGCCGATGCCTTCCAGGCGGATCAGATTTTCAATATCCTGATGGGGGACAAGGTAGAGCCCCGGCGCCAGTTTATCGAGGAGAATGCCGGGCTGGTAAAGAACCTGGATATTTAGGCCGGCAAGGGAGCCCTTTCAGCGCCGCTGCCCGGCCGCTTTCCAGCCGGGCTTTTTGATTAAGGCAAACGGTCGCGGTGCCAACAGGAGGCGGTAGCGGAAGCGGCCCGGGAGGGACGGGCCCGCCCTTTTCGCCAAGGGGGAACTGTGATAAAATCAAAGCGTTAAAAACTACCTTTAACGCAGTAAGGAGAAGGGAATGGCGGATCAAAACAAAATCATACCGGTTACCATTTACGATGAAGTAAAGAGCTCTTTCCTGGACTATGCCATGAGCGTAATTGTGAGCCGGGCCTTGCCCGATGTGCGGGACGGTTTGAAGCCGGTGCACCGGCGCATTCTCTATGCCATGCTGGAAATGGGCTGTACGCCGGATAAGCCCTACCGCAAATCCGCCCGCATCGTCGGCGAGGTTCTGGGCAAGTATCACCCCCACGGGGAGACGGCTCTGTATGATACCCTGGTGCGCATGGCCCAGGATTTCGCCATCCGCTACCCCCTGGTGGACGGGCACGGGAACTTTGGCTCCCTGGACGGGGATTCGGCGGCGGCGATGCGCTACACCGAAGCCCGGATGGCGCCCATCGCCATGGAGCTTTTGACCGATCTGCATAAAAACACCGTCGATTTCCGCCCCAATTTTGACGAGAGCTTGATGGAGCCGGTGGTGCTCCCCTCCCGCTTTCCCAACCTGCTGGTCAACGGTTCCGCGGGAATTGCCGTGGGGATGGCCACCAATATTCCTCCCCACAATTTGGGGGAGACCATCGACGCCCTGCAGTTGCTGCTGGATAACCCCGAGGTCTCCATCAATGAGCTTATGCGGAAGATACATGGCCCCGATTTCCCCACCGGGGGCATCATTGTCGGCTATGAAGGCCTCCGGGAGGCCTATACTACCGGGCGGGGGATCATTAAGATCCGGGGCAAGGTTCAGACCGAGAAGAAAGAAAAAGGCCGCCACCAGGTGGTCATTACCGAACTGCCGTACCAGCAGAACAAAGCCCGGCTGGTGGAAAAAATTGCGGACTTGGTTAAGGAGAAGAAGCTGGAGGGGGTAACCGACCTTCGCGACGAGTCGGACCGGGACGGGGTGCGCATTGTCATCGAGGTCAAGCGGGAATACGATGAGAAGGTAATCATCAACCAGCTGTACCGCTATACTCCTTTGCAGCAGACCTACGGGATCATCATGCTGGCGCTGGTGGACGGCTATCCCCGGCTTTTAAACCTGAAAGAGCTCCTCCATTACTACCTGGAGCACCAGAAAGAGATAATCCTGCGCCGGACTCGCTTCGACCTGGAAAAAGCGGAGGAGCGCCAGCATATTGTGGTGGGCCTGCGAATCGCCTTGTCCCGGCTGGACGAGGTAATCGCCTTGATTCGACGGTCTCCCGATGTTAAAAGCGCCCGGGAAGGGCTGATGAAGCTCCTTTCCCTGACGGAGCAGCAGGCCCAGGCCATCCTGGATATGCGCCTGCAAAAACTTACCCGCCTGGAAATTTCCAAGCTGGAAGAGGAGTACCGGGAACTGGAGCAAAAAATAGCCTATTTCCGCCGGGTCCTGGCGGAAGAAGCCCTGGTCAAGGAGATTATCAGGAACGAGCTGGAGGAGATTAAAAAGAAGCACAGCGACCCGCGGCGCACTCAAATTGTGGCCGACGAAGAAGAGGTCACCGTGGAGGACTTGATTTTTGAAGAAGACGTGGTGATCACCCTGACGGACCGGGGCTACATCAAGCGCCTCCCCCTGGCCACTTACCGCAGCCAGGGCCGGGGCGGCCGCGGGAAGATTGGCGTTCAACCCCTGGCCAACGACCGCGTGGAGCAGATCCATGCCGCCACCACCCTGCACCGGCTGCTCTGCTTCAGCAACCGGGGCAAGGTATACCTGCTTCGGGTTTACGAGATTCCCGAAGCCGGCCGCCACGCCCGGGGCACGGCCCTGGTAAACCTGCTGCCCTTGGAAGAGAAAGAGTTTATTACCGCCATTCTGCCCATCCGGGAATACGATCCCGGCCTCTTCCTGCTCATGGTTACCAAGGGGGGGCTGGTGAAGAAAACTTCGCTCCGGGATTTCCGGAGGACCCGCAAAAACGGCTTGACGGCTATCAGCCTGCTGGAGGAAGACGAGTTGATCGCGGTCAGGCTGACGGATGGCCGGAAGCAGGTTTTGATTGCTACGGAAGAGGGCAAGTTTATCCGGTTCCACGAGCGGGAAGTCAGAACGATGGGGCGATCGGCCCGGGGCGTTAGAGCCATAGAGCTTTCGCCGGGCACCGCCGTGGTAGGCGCCGACTTGATCGACACCGGCCAGGAGGTGCTGATGGTCTCGGCCCGGGGCTACGGCAAGCGCGTAGCGGAGAAGGAGTTTCGACTCCAGCGCCGGGGCGGAAAAGGGCTGATCGGGATGAAGATTAGCCAGGTTAGCGGCCCCCTGAGAGGCTTTGTCACTTTAAAAGGCGAGGAAGAGGAAGAATTTATCATTGTAACCGCCAAAGGCATTGTCAACCGGCAGAAGAGCGATCAGGTATCCCTGATGGGCCGCTATGCCCGCGGGGTAACCCTTATTCGCCTGGACAAGGAAGATCGGGTGGTCAACCTGGTTGGCCTTGACTAGATGGGAGCATAGCCGTGAAAGGTACTGGCGCTAGAGCTTTCCTGCTGCTACTTATCCTGGCGGCCCTGGTGCCGGCCCTGGCCGGGTGCGGCCATGAGCCGGCTTTTGGCGAAGACGGTTCCCCGCCCCTGAGCGGGGATGTGGCGGTCCTCGGCTACAGCCTGGAAGGCCTGGTAGCCGCCCTGGAGGCGGCCGACCAGGGTGCCGCCGTGATGGTTTTCTATGAAGAGGAAGAGCCCTTGCCTGCCGGCGGCTTCCGGTGGCAGGAGGGGGTCCTCTGCCCCGCCGATGACAGCCCGGAGGCGGAGGCGGAGCTGAAGGCGGCGCTGCAGAGCAGCGGCGCCGGCCAGAGCTACATCGACTTCTTTTGCCGGCACATTGAGGAGGACCTGACTTGGTTGACTCGGGAGATCGGCGTCCGCTGGTCTCCGCTGCCGGAAGCCATGCTGTGCCGGCCTCAAAATACAAGCGAGGTGCAGTTTTACCGGCGCCTGGAAGAGGCGGCCCGGAAAAAAGGGGTACGCTTTTTTAGCGGGACCTCGGTAACGGAGATCCGCTTGAATTCCGCAGAGAGAGTCGAAGGGCTTACCATTGAGAAGGAGGGCATCCGGCGGCAGGTCTTTGCCCCGACGGTCATTTTGTCCGGCGGGGGCTACCTGGGGAACCGGGAACTGATGTCCCGGGTGGCTCCCCGGGTTACTCCGGCTCCCTGGGGCGATCAGGCCGCGTCGTCGGCGGTGGATCTGGCCCTCTCTCTGGATCTTGACCTGACGGGTGCCCACCGCTTCCTTTATTCCCTGGCGGTGGAGGAAAACGGTCGCTGGAAAACGCCTCTTCTTCCCGAAGAGGCGCTCCTGATTGCCGGGTCCAGGATTGTCCCCGTAAGGGGGAAAAGTGCTGGGGAGTTGGTGCAGGCCATCAAAGCGGCCGGCACCCAAAAGGGCTACCTGCTGATGATGGAGCCTGCGGATCCCCAGGCCCGGGGCGTGGCCGGCTGGCGGCGGTATGACAACCTGGAGGCATTTATGAAAGCCAACGATCTGGATCTCTCCCTGCTCAGAAGCTGGTTCTCCCGCCCCTGGCAGCGGTACCGGGGGATCGAAGTCCAGTTGGTGGCCGAATACTGCCTGGGCGGGATCGCCGCCTCCGAAAACGGGGAGTTGCTGCGCCGGGGCAAGCCGGTGGCCGGGCTTTATGGCGTGGGAGAGATTGCCGCCCAGGAGGAGAGGCAGAGCCTGCTCCCCGGCGAGATTTTGGCCCAGGGGATTACCAGGGGTCGCTTTGTAGGCAGCCGGGCCGCCCTGGCGGCACAAGGATAAGCATAGCAGAGAAAGGGGCAGAACATAATGTCAAAGCTGGGCATTACCGATACCACCTTGCGGGATGCCCATCAATCCTTGATGGCCACCCGCATGCGCATTGAAGATATGCTGCCGGCGGTGGAGATGATGGATCGGGTCGGCTATCACTCTCTGGAGGTTTGGGGGGGAGCCACCTTCGACAGTTGCCTGCGGTTCTTAAACGAGGATCCCTGGGAGCGGCTGCGCGTGCTGCGCCGCCATTTTAAAAATACCAAGCTGCAGATGCTGCTGCGGGGGCAGAACTTGGTGGGCTACCGGCATTACCCCGACGACGTGGTGGCGGAATTCGTCAAGCGGGCCGTGGCCAACGGGATCGACATCATCCGCATCTTTGACGCCTTGAACGACGTGCGCAACATGGAGCAAGCCATCCGCTGCACCAAGGCGGTAGGGGCTCATGTCCAGGGCGCCATAAGCTATACCATCAGCCCCGTACACGACATTCCCCATTTTATCGAGGTGGGCCGGCAGCTAAAGGAGTTGGGGGCGGATTCCATCTGCATCAAGGACATGGCCGGGCTGTTGTCCCCCTATGATGCTTACGAGTTAATCAGCCGGCTCAAAAAAGAACTGGGCCTGCCCGTCCAGCTGCACTGCCATTATACCAGCGGCATGGCCTCCATGACCTACTTGAAGGCCATCGAGGCGGGGGTGGATGTGGTGGATACCGCCAGCGCCGCCCTTTCCCTGGGAACCAGCCAGCCTTCCACGGACAGCCTGGTGGCGGCGCTGCAGGGGACGCCCTACGACACCGGCCTGGACCTGAGCCTGCTTTCGCAGATTAGCCAGCATTTCAAGGAGATCAGCAAGGGCTATGATATTCCCCGGGAAATAATGCTGGGGGTGGATACCAACGTTTTAACTTACCAGATCCCCGGGGGGATGATCTCCAACCTGGCCGCCCAGCTGGCGGAGCAAAAGGCTTCCCACCTGCTGAAAGAAGTGCTGGAAGAGGTGCCCCGGGTCCGGGCCGACCTGGGCCACCCTCCCCTGGTCACCCCCAGCAGCCAGATTGTGGGCACGCAGGCGGTGCTCAACGTCCTGCTGGGAGAGCGCTACAAGGTGGTTTCCACGGAGATCAAAAATTACCTGCGGGGCCTCTACGGCAGGCCGCCGGGGCCCGTAAACCCGGAAGTGCTGCGCCGGGTGCTCAAGGAGGAAGAACCGGTAACCGTCCGCCCCGCCGATCTGCTCAAGCCGCAGCTGGAGGAGGCCCGCCGGGAGATTGCCCCCCTGATGCAGCAGGAAGAGGACCTCTTGACCTACATTCTTTTCCCCAACGTGGCCGTCGACTTCTTTAAGCGGAGGCAAGGGCTGCTTCCGGCCAAAGAGGAGCACGCAGGCCCGGCGGCAGGGGCGGAAACGGCCCGGGAGAAGCAGTGGGGGCATGAGGACTTTAATCAAATTGACCGGAGCCTTCTCCTCCAGGATGGGGAAGAGCCCGTCTACCCGGCCTAGGGTTGTTCCGGGGCGCCTGGAAAAAAGGAAAGCGCCCCAGGAGACGCCCCGGTGGAAAGGGGCCGCAAAACGGCCCCGGAGCGGGGATTGGTTGTTGACACCGGGTCGGGGGGAGAGGTATAATAAAAAACAATATTTAGACCAAACTGATTACAGGTGATGAAGGGGAGGAGTAGGCAATCCCCTTTTTGCAGAGAGCCGGCGGCAGCTGCGAGCCGGTAAAAGGGTTTGCTGAAGGTCGCCCCGGAGCTGTTCGGCCGAAACAAGAGTAAGCCGGACCGGTTCAAGCCCGTTATAACCGTCGAGTATCCGAAAGCGGGATTGCTTTCGGGAAAAGGGTGGTACCGCGAAGGGAGGACCTTCGCCCCTTTGGGCGGAGGTCTCTTTTTTTCCAACATATTTACAACGGAGAGGAGTATGGAAGGATGTCTAGGCTGGTATTTATCAACGGAAAAATGGTTCCCCGGCAGGAAGCCGGCGTCTCGGTTTTCGATCACGGCTTTTTGTATGGTGACGGCGTTTTCGAAGGGATACGCGCTTACAATGGACGCATCTTCCGCCTGAAGGAACATATTCGCCGCCTCTACCAGTCGGCTCACCATATCATGCTGGAGATGCCTTACGACGAGGAGACCATGGCCCGAAATGTTGTGGAGACGGTGAGAGCCAACCACCTGAAGGATGCCTACATCAGGGTGGTGGTTTCCCGGGGAGTGGGAGACCTGGGGCTGGACCCCCGCAAATGCAAGGAATGCAGCGTGGTCATTATCGCCGACAGCATCGTGCTTTACCCCGATGAATTATACGAACAGGGCTTAAAGGTGATCAGCGTTCCGACCCGCCGGAACGCCGTTGATGCCCTGGATCCCCAGATCAAATCCTTAAACTATCTGAACAATATTCTGGTCAAGATAGAGGCCAACCAGGCCGGCGTTATGGAAGCCATTATGCTCAACCGGGACGGGTACGTTACCGAGGGCTCCGGGGACAACCTGTTTATCGTCCGCCGGGGCAATCTGATTACCCCTCCCTCCTACCTGGGCATCCTGGAAGGGATTACCAGAAACGCGGTAATTGAACTGGCCCGGAAGGAAGGGCTGACGGTGCTGGAGGCTCCCTTTACCCGGCACGATCTGTATATCGCCGAGGAATGTTTCCTTACCGGTACCGCCGCGGAGATTATTCCGGTAATCGAAGTGGATATGCGCCGGATCGGAACGGGCCGCCCCGGGCCGATAACCCGGCGCCTCATGGAAAGCTTCCGGGAGTTGGCCCGGTCGGAAGGGACGCCGGTTTACTAGAGAATAAGCCAAGCAGAGGAGAGTTGAAAATGCGCAGCCACAAGGTTATCAAAGGAGTGGAACGGGCTCCCCACCGCGCCCTGTTTTGGGCCATGGGCTATCACCCCGCCGAACTGGCGCAGCCCCTGGTGGGCGTAGTTTGTCCGGCCAACGAGATTGTGCCGGGCCATATTCACTTGGACAAGGTGGCCGAGGCGGTTAAGGCCGGGGTGCGCCTGGCGGGAGGCACCCCGATCCAGTTTTCCACCATTGCCATCTGCGACGGGATTGCCATGAATCACCGGGGGATGCACTACTCCCTGGCCAGCCGGGAGTTGATTGCCGACAGCATCGAATCCATGGCGGAGGCACACTGCTTTGATGCCCTGGTGCTAATTGCCAATTGCGACAAGGTGGTTCCCGGCATGCTCATGGCGGCGGCCAGGCTAAATCTGCCCTCCATTATTGTCAGCGGAGGGCCGATGCTGGCGGGAACTTACCGCCATAAAAAGGTCGACTTGAACAGTGTTTTTGAGGGCGTAGGCGCGGTGCGCAGCGGGAAGATGACGGAGCAGGAGCTGGAGGCCCTGGTTGCTTCGGCCTGCCCGGGCTGCGGCTCCTGTGCCGGGATGTTTACCGCCAACTCCATGAACTGCATCTGCGAGGCCCTGGGTATGGCCCTCCCCGGCAACGGGACGATAGCGGCGGTAAGCGCGGACCGCCTGCGCCTGGCCAAGGAGGCCGGCATCAGGGTGATATCCCTGTTGAAGGAGGGGATCACCCCCAGCCGGATTTTGACGGAAAAGGCTTTTTACAACGCCCTGGCCCTGGATAACGCCCTGGGCTGCTCCACCAATACCGTCTTGCATTTGGCCGCCGTGGCCCACGAAAGGGGCTTGCCCTTCAACCTGGGGGAGGTTAATATAATCAGTGGCCGCATCCCGCAGCTTTGCCTGCTCAGTCCCGCGGGAGAGCACCGCGTGGAGGACCTGCACCGGTGCGGCGGCGTGTCCGTGGTGCTGAAGGAACTGGCCCGGGCCGGCTTGATCTATCCGGAGGAGATTACCGTTACCGGGAAGACCCTCGGCGAGAACCTGGCCGGGGCTGGGGAGCCGGACGGCCAGGTAGTCCGTCCCCTGGAAAAGCCCCATCAGCCCACGGGGGGCCTGGCGGTGCTGTACGGCAACCTGGCCCCCGAAGGGGCGGTGGTGAAGCAGGGAGCGGTGGCTCCCGAAATGCTGGTTTCTCGTCTCAAGGCCCGGGTCTTTGACAGTGAAGATTCCGCCGTAGAGGCCATCCTGGGGGGCAAAATTGCTCCCGGCGAGGCAATTGTGATCCGCTACGAGGGCCCCCGGGGAGGTCCCGGGATGCGGGAGATGCTTTCGCCGACGGCGGCCTTGGCCGGCATGGGACTGGATCGGGAGGTGGCCCTCATTACCGACGGGAGATTTTCCGGGGCTACCCGCGGCGCCTCCATTGGCCACGTTTCCCCGGAAGCGGCCGCCGGCGGGCCCATCGCCCTGGTGGAGGAGGGCGATCTGATCAGCATCGACATTCCCGCCAGGCGGCTGGAGCTCCTGGTGCCGGAGGAGGAGTTGCGGCGCCGCCGGGAATTCTGGCAGGCGCCCGCCCCCAAGGTAAATCACGGCTACTTGCGGCGCTACGCCCAGATGGTCTCCTCGGCCAGCCGGGGAGCGGTTCTCGAGGCGAGGGAGGTCGGTTAGATGACGGCGAAAATGAAAGGGGCGGCCATGGTTATCGCCGCCCTGGAGCAGGAGAAGGTGGATACCGTTTTCGGATATCCCGGGGGGGCGGTACTGCCCCTTTACGATCAACTTTTTCATTCGCGCATCCGCCATATTCTGACCAGGCACGAGCAGGGGGCGGTGCACGCCGCCGACGGTTACGCCCGGGCGGGGGGCCGGGTTGGGGTGGTCTTTGCCACTTCGGGACCGGGAGCCACCAACCTGGTTACCGGTATTGCCAACGCGTACATGGATTCGGTCCCCCTGGTGATCATTACCGGCCAGGTGGCCACCCGCCTGCTGGGAACGGATTCTTTCCAGGAAGCGGATATTACCGGGATTACCCTGCCCATCACCAAGCACAACTACCTGATCCAGGAGATCGCGCAGCTCCCCCAGGCTCTGGCCGAGGCTTTCCATATCGCCGGCACGGGCCGGTGCGGCCCCGTTCTAATCGATATTCCCAAGGATATATTTGAGCAGGAGGGCCGCTTTGACTACCCGCGCCAGGTGGATATCCCCGGGTACAAGCCAACCTACGAGGGGCATCCCGGGCAGATCAACCGGGCCGTTAAAGCCATCCGGGACGCCCGGAAGCCGGTAATCTTTGCCGGGGGTGGGGTTATCCGCTCCGGAGCCTCCCAGGAGCTGCGGGCCCTGGCGGAGAAGGGGCAGATTCCGGTAACCCTCTCCCTGATGGGCCTGGGAGCGATTCCCGGCGATCATCCCCTCTTCCTGGGCATGCCCGGGATGCACGGGACGGTGGCGGCCAACTACGCCCTCTCCCAGAGCGACCTGATTGTGGCCATCGGGGTGAGGTTTGACGACCGGGTTACCGGCCGTCTGGATAGTTTCGGAAAGGGCGCCAAGATTATTCATATCGATATTGACCCGGCGGAGATCGGCAAAAATATTAAGGTGGATATCCCCATCGTTGGAGACGTCTCCCGGGTGCTGAAGGCCATGATCCAGCGCCTGCAGCCCGGGGACACGGAGAGCTGGCGGCAGCAGACGGAGACCTGGCGCCGGGAGCACCCCCTGCGCTGGGAGGAGCAGGCCGGCTCCCCGTTGAAGCCCCAGTATGTGATCCGCGAAATATGCCGCGCCGCCGGCGAAGAGGCAATAATCACCACCGATGTGGGGCAGCACCAGATGTGGACGGCGCAGCATTACTGCTTCAAAGAACCCGGCACTCTGATCTCCTCGGGGGGGCTGGGCACTATGGGCTTCGGCTTCCCGGCGGCCATCGGGGCCAAGCTGGCCCGGCCGGAAAAGCAGGTCTTCTGCATTGCCGGAGACGGCAGCTTCCAGATGAATGTTCAGGAGCTGGCCACGGCGGTGAGCAACGGCATCGATGTCAAGGTGGCGATCATCAATAACGGCTGCCTGGGCATGGTGCGACAGTGGCAGGAACTCTTTTTTGAAGGGCGCTATTCCTACTCATCCCTGGCCGGCAGCCCCGATTTTGTTAAACTGGCCCAGGCTTACGGCGCCACGGGCTTGCGGGCTGCCACCCCGGAAGAGGTTCCCGGGGTGCTGGAGCAGGCCCTCAAGACCCCGGGCCCGGTGATCATGGATTTTGTGGTGGAGGCGGAGGAGAACGTTTATCCCATGGTTGCTCCCAACCGGCCGATCCATGAAATCATGACGGGAGGGAATCAGGAATGAAACATGTGCTGGCGGTGCTGGTGGAGAATAAACCGGGGGTGCTGACCCGGGTGGCGGGCCTTTTCAGCAGGCGCGGCTTCAACATTGAAAACATTGCCGTGGGAGAGACGGTTGACCCGGGCATTTCCCGGATGACCATTACCGTCAGCGGTGACGATACCACCATCGAGCAAATGGTGAAGCAGCTAAACAAGCTGATCAACGTTTTGAAGGTCAGCGACCTTTCCAGGGAGCCCACGGTTGTCCGGGAACTGATGCTGATTAAGGTCCATGCCGAGGCCAACACCCGCAGCGATATTCAACAGATCGTGGAGACCTTCCGGGCCAAGGTGGTGGATGTGTCTCTGGAGTCCATGATTATTGAAGTAACGGGCAACGACGAGAAGCTGGAGGCCATTAAGCTGCTGCTTCAGCATTACGGGATCCTGGAGATTGCCCGCACCGGGAAGGTGGCTCTCTCCCGGGGTTCAAAGGTGATTAAAGAAAACCCTTGATCGAAACGCCGGCATTAAAAGAAGGGAAGGTTTGAGGAGATTCCGGTTGATTAATCCAGGAAGGCCTTTTAACGGCGGCCGACAAAGGAGATGAGGAAGAGGCTATGGCCGGACAGACCATGATTGAAAAGATCCTGGCCCGGGGAGCGGGGCTGGAGCAGGTTAATCCGGGCCAGCTGATTAACGTAAAAGTGGACCTGGCCCTGGGGAACGATATCACGGCCCCGGTGGCAATTAAAGAGTTCCTGCGCCTGGGCCTGGACCGGGTTTTCGACCCGGAAAAGATCGTGCTGGTGCCGGATCATTTTACCCCCAACCGGGATATTGCCGCCGCCGAGCAGGCCCGCCAGCTGCGGAGCTTTGCGGAAAAATACGGCATTGTCCATTATTACGAGGTGGGCCGGATGGGGGTGGAGCACGCCCTTCTGCCCGAGCAGGGGCTGGTATGGCCGGGGGCCATTATTATCGGGGCCGACTCCCATACCTGCACCTACGGCGCCCTGGGGGCTTTTGCCACCGGGGTGGGCAGCACCGACCTGGCGGCCGCCATGGCCTTGGGGGAGGCCTGGTTCAAGGTTCCTTCCACTATAAAGTTTGAATACCAGGGGAAGCTTCCCCCCTGGGTGGGCGGCAAAGACCTGATTTTACACACCATCGGCCGGATCGGCGTGGACGGGGCCCGCTATTGCGCCATGGAATTCGGCGGCGAGGCCATCGCCCAGCTCTCCATGGACGGGCGCATGACCATGACCAACATGGCCATCGAAGCGGGAGGCAAGTGCGGGTACATGGAGCCGGACCAGAAGACCCTGGAGTACCTTAAAGGGCGGGTTAAGCGGGAGTTTGAACTCTATTACAGCGATGAAGATGCCCGGTACGAGAAGATCTACCGCTTTGAGGTAAGCGATCTGGAGCCCCAGGTAGCTTTCCCCCCGTCGCCGGACAATGTGCATCCGGTCCGGGAGGCGGCGGGGATCCAGCTGGACCAGGTGGTCATCGGCTCCTGCACCAACGGCCGCCTGGAAGACTTGCAAGTGGCGGCGACGCTGCTGAAGGGCCGCCAGGTTCACCCCCGGGTGCGGCTGCTGGTTATACCGGCCACCCAGCAGATTTACCGGGAGGCCCTGAAGCAAGGCCTGCTGGAAATATTTGTGGAAGCGGGGGCGGCGGTGTGCACGCCTACCTGCGGGCCTTGCCTGGGAGGGCATATGGGGATCCTGGCCCGGGGAGAGAAAGCCCTGGCGACCACCAACCGCAACTTCGTGGGGCGCATGGGCCACCCCGAGAGCGAGGTTTATCTCTGCGGCCCGGCGGTGGCGGCGGCTTCCGCGGTGGCCGGTACCATAGTCGATCCCCGGGAGGTGCTGGACTAGATGATTCTGGAAGGCAGGGTTCATCTTTTTGGTCACAATGTGGATACCGACGCCATTATTCCGGCCCGGTACTTAAGCGCTGTTACCGCCGAAGAGCTGGCTCCCTTCTGCATGACGGACATACGGCCCGGCTTTGCCGACGCCGTCCAGCAGGGGGACATTATTGTGGCTGGGAAGAATTTCGGCTGCGGCAGTTCCCGGGAGCATGCTCCCCTGGCCATCAAGGGAACGGGGATCGCCTGCGTGGTGGCCCACAGCTTTGCCCGCATCTTTTACCGCAACGCCATTAATATCGGGCTGCCCATCCTGGAGTGCGGGGAAGACCTGACGGGGATAATGGTCCCGGAAGAGAGAATCAGGGTGGACCTGGAGCGGGGGGAGATCCTGCAGTTGAGCAGCGGCCGGCGCTTCTACGGGGCTCCCTTCCCCGAGTTTATGCAGGAGATCATCCGTAGCGGGGGATTGATCGAATATGTCCGCCGGCGCCTGGAGGAGGCCCCGTCCCAGGAGTAGGTTTTGCAAAAAATTTATTTTACGCTATAATTTTAGTGCGGCAGGAGAGATGCCCGCCAAAGCAGTGCTACAGACGATAAGGAGGTATGCATAATGGCTCTTTGGTATTGCCCGGTTTGCGGTTATGAGCGGGAAGCACGCTGCAAACCTCAGAAGTGCCCCCAGTGTGAAGAGAAGCGCGATTTTGCCAAGAAAGAGGAACAGGAGAAGAAAAAATAGCGTTCCTGCGGGCACGGCGGGTTAAAAAATTTATGTGATCCTGTTAGGAGGCACGTGCATGAAAAAATATCCAACGGATGCGATCCGAAATGTCGCCCTGGTATCCCACGGCGGAGCCGGGAAGACATCGTTAACGGAGGCTCTGCTTTTTTCCACAGGAGCCATTAACCGTCTCGGCAGCATCGAAGCAGGCAACACCACCACCGATTACGATCCCGACGAAATAAAGAGACAGGTTACCATCAATGCGGCCCTGGCCCCCCTGGAGTGGGGAGGAGCCAAGATTAATATTATCGATACCCCGGGTTATTTTGATTTTATCGGCGACACCCTCAGCTCCCTGCGCGTGGCGGACAGCGTGGCCGTGGTGGTTTGCGCTGTCTCCGGCGTGGAGGTGGGGACGGAGAAGGTTTGGAGCTACGCCGATGAGTTCAATCTCCCCCGCCTTGTCTTTATCAATAAGATAGATCGGGAAAACGCCAATTTTAAAGGCACCGTGGAGCAACTGCAGAAGTTTTTCGGCCATACGGTGGTCCCCGTCCAGCTCCCCCTGGGGCAGGAGGCCCAGTTTGAAGGAGTAGTGGACCTCGTTGAGATGAAGGCGATCACCTTTTCCGGCGACGGCTTGAAGCCCCAGCTTAAAGAGATCCCTGAAAATTTGCGGTCGGAGGCGGAATCCTGCCGGGAGAAGCTGGTGGAAGCCGTTGCCGAGGTGGACGACGATCTGTTGATGAAGTACCTGGAGGGGGAGCCCCTGGAACAGGAGGAGGTGCGCCGGGCCCTGGCCCAGGGAATCCTGGAGCGGAAAGTTATTCCCGTTCTTTGCGGTTCCGCCGTTAAGAATTACGGGATGCAGCCGCTTCTGGACATGATCGTCAACTACCTTCCCTCCCCGGTAGATCGGGGCAGCGCCAAGGGTTGGCTTCCCGGCAAGGAGGAAGAAGCCTCCCGGGAGCCTTCGGAAGACGCCCCCCTGTCTGTCTTTGTGTTTAAGACCCTGGCCGACCCCTACGTGGGCCGGATCAACTATTTCCGGGTGAACTCCGGCAAGCTGAAGCCCGATTCCCAGGTTTACAACGCCACCAAGGACAAGATGGAGCGCATCGGGCAACTCTTCTCCATGCGCGGCAAAAATCAGATAATGATGGAGGAGGTAGTGGCCGGGGATATTGCGGCGGTGGCCAAGCTGCAGCATACTTCTACCGGGGATACTCTTTGCGATCGCAACAACCCCATTCTTTTCTCCCCGGTAACCTTCCCCGAGCCGGTTATCTCCTTTGCCGTGGTGCCGAAAGCCAAGGGAGACGAGGAGAAGATTAGTGCCGGCCTGGCTCGCTTTGTGGAAGAGGATCCCACTTTCCGGGTGGAGCGGCGGACGGAGACCAGGCAGCTGGTTATCTCCGGGCTGGGGGAGATGCACCTGGATATTATCGTCAGCCGGCTGGCCCAGAAGTTTGGGGTCGAGGTGGAACTGGCGACGCCCAAAGTCCCCTACAAGGAGACCATCAAGGGGCAATCCCGGGTGGAAGGGAAGCACAAGAAGCAAACCGGAGGGCGCGGGCAGTACGGCCATGTCTTTCTGGAGCTGGAACCGCTGCCCCCGGGAGGCGGGTTTGTCTTTGAAGACAAGATCTTCGGAGGAGTGGTCCCCAAGCAGTATGTGCCCGCCGTGGAGAAGGGAGTCCGGGAAGCCATGGAAGAAGGGGTGGTGGCCGGCTACCCGGTAGTGGACGTCAAGGTGAAGCTGGTAGACGGCTCTTACCACACGGTGGACTCTTCGGAGATGGCCTTTAAGATTGCGGCGGCCATGGCTTTCCGAAAGGGGATGGAACAGGCTCAGCCCGTTCTCTTGGAGCCGATCATGAACGTGGAGGTCACCGTGCCGGAGGCATACATGGGCGATATCATGGGGGACCTAAACAGCCGGCGGGGCCGCATCCAGGGCATGGAGCCCACCGGCGAACTGCAGCTCATCCGGGCCCAGGTGCCCATGGCGGAGATGTTCAGGTATTCCATTGACTTGCGCTCCATGACCCAGGGGCGGGGATTCTTCACCATGTCCTTCTCTCACTACGAGGAGGTCCCGGCCCAGGTGGCGGACCAGGTTATCGCCGCCGCCAGGGAAGCCAAGTCGGAGTAGCCATGGGGCGACCCGCAGCGACGTTTTCCTGCAGGATCAACAAAGGGGCGGACCGCCCCTTTTATTTTGTACCCGGCAGCGAAGGCAATTAGTTTATTTCTTGTTCATATGCATAACGGGGGAAATTTCCAGATCGGGAGGCGGCAGCCGCCGCCCAAGGCAAAGGGCCCGCCGCCAGGGGGCGGAGCCGCTTCTTCTCCTTGCGCCGCGGCCCCCGGCCCAATGGGAAGAAAAATTGACAGGCCTTCTTTAAATAACTATACTGTTTGCAAGGAGGTTTTGATGTGCATTTCAAGCTCATTACAGCCGCAGAATCAGCCCGCTTTGACGAGTTTATGAGCGCTGCTCCCCACGGGCATATCTTCCAGTCCTATGCCTGGGGGGAAGTTAAAAGACCGACCTGGGAGCCCCTCCGGGCCATTGCCGAAGAAGACGGCGCCATCGTGGCCGCAGCTTCGATTTTAAAGCGCAAGATCCCTATGTTGGGGAGGAGCTTCTTCTACCTTCCCCGGGGCCCGGTTCTTCGGGACTGGGAAGACACCCGGGTGTTCACCCTTTTCGTGGATTACCTAAAGCAATTGGCGGCAGAACACCGGGCCATCTTCGTGAAGATGGACCCCTGCATCCCTTCCGAGGCGACGGTGAAGAGCTTGATGGACCGGAACGGTTTCCGGTCCGTGGGGGAGGAGCACGTTTTTGGGGGGCTGCAGCCCCGGTACACGTACTGCCTGGACATTAGCGGCGACCTGGAAGAGATAATGAGCCGCTTTCCGAAAAAAATCCGCTATAAAATCAGGTACGGCCCCAAAAAGGGGCTTGCTTTTGAGCATCCCGGCGAAGAGGGGCTGGACTCCTTTATCGAAGTGATGAAGGAGACGGGCAGCCGGCGCGATTTTGTGATCCGCAACCCGGCCTATTACGAGAAGGTTTACCGCATCCTCTCCCGGCAGGGGGCCATCGACCTGGTTCTGGGCCGCTACGCTGGGGAGGTAATCACCGCCGGGATGACCATCGCTTTCGGCGACAAGGCCTGGGCCATCTACGGCGGGCAGAAAAACGACCACCGCAATCTCTATGCCTACCACGCCATGATCTGGGAGAGAATTAAATGGGCCAAAAGCAAGGGGGCCCGCTGGTTTGATTTCTTTGGTGTTCCCGGCCATGTTTCGGAAGATCATCCCCTGTATGGGATTTACTATTTTAAAAAAAGCTTTGGCGGCCAGTTTCATGCTTTTATCGGGGAAAAGGACCTGGTTCTGTCTCCTTTCCACTATTTCCTGTGGAACCGGCTGTTTGACACCGGCCGTAAGGCGATGCTCCAGGCTGTAAGGCTGAGACGAAACAGCCGGGACTGGTTCCAGCACCATGACAAGGCCTTTGGCGGCAGCCGCTAGCCGCTGCGCGCGAAGGGCAGCGCTCTCTTAAAAAAGGTCCCGCCGGGGGCAGGACATGCCGGAAGGGAATATGCTAGAAAGATGAATATTTGAGGGGAGAAGGGAGATAGCGCCGATGGTTAAGAAAATTGCGGTTTTATTTGGCGGGCGTTCCGGCGAGCATGCCGTGTCCCTGCGTTCGGCGGCCTTTATTATGGATATGATCGACCGGGATCGCTACCAGGTAATCCCGGTGGGCATTACCCGCCAGGGGCAATGGCTTGCCGGAGAGGACGCCTGGGAGTCGTTGATGGAGCAGCGCCCCGGGAAATGCGTCCCGGCTTTAATTTCTACCGACCCCTCCCGTCCCGGCCTTTTTCTGGAGGAGGGCGGCAGCTGGCGCTACCAGCCGGTGGACCTGGTATTCCCCGTCCTGCACGGGCCTTACGGCGAAGACGGGACGGTGCAGGGCCTGCTGGAGATGGCCCGGCTGCCCTACGTAGGATCAGGGGTTCTTGGTTCGTCGGTTTCCATGGACAAGGCGGTTATGAAGGCGCTCTTTATCCAAAACGGCCTGCCCGTGGGGCCCTTTCTCCAAATTTGCCGCTGGGAGTGGGAGGAGCGCCGGCAAGAGTGCACAGAAAAGATTCTTAGCCGGCTGAAGCTGCCCTGCTTTGTCAAGCCGGCCAACCTGGGTTCCAGCGTGGGGATTTCCCGGGTGGACCAGGAGGAAGGGCTGGCTCCCGCCATCCAGGAGGCCTTTCTCTACGACGAGAAGATTTTAGTAGAGGCCCTGATCCGGGGGCGGGAGATCGAATGCAGCGTTCTGGGGAACGAGAAGCCGGAAGCCTCTCTTCCCGGAGAGATCATTCCCTGCAACCAGTTCTACGATTACCGGGCCAAGTACCTGGATGACCGTTCCCAGCTGATTATACCTGCCCAGCTGGACCGGGAGCTGGTAGAGAGGGTGCAGGAGTTGGCCATTAAGGCCTTTCAAGCGGTTAACGCCAGCGGCCTGGCCCGAGTGGACTTTTTCGTGGAGCCGGAAACCGGCTCTGTGGTCCTAAACGAAATTAACACCATGCCCGGCTTTACCAGCATTAGCATGTTCCCCAAGTTGTGGGAGGCTTCGGGAGTCTCTGCCCGGGAGCTGGTTAACCGGCTTATCGAACTGGGCCTGGAGCGTTTCCGTCGGCGCCAGCAGTTGCGCACCGAGGCCCCGGAATAGGATACCATACCTCCAGGAAGGGAGAGCGGAACTATGGGCAAAGAGTATTTAATGATCCCGGGCCCCACTCCGATACCGGAAGAAGTGGCCCGGGCCATGTCCACGGAGATGTTCAACCATCGGGGACCGCGGTTCAAAGAGCTGATCGAGCAGCTGACCGCGGAACTGAAAAAGATCTTCCAGACGGAGGGGCGGCTGTTTATCCTCACCGCTTCGGGAACAGGGGGGATGGAGGCGGCCATTGTCAATTTCCTTTCCCCGGGGCAGCGGATCATCTCCCTGACCAACGGTTCCTTCGGCGAGCGGATGGCGCAGATTGCGGAGATATACGGAGTGCAGGTGGAAAGATTGGCCTCTGAGTGGGGGGAGCCCCTGCCTTATGACGAACTGGAGAAAAGACTCCGGGAAGATGCCCGGGGCGAGATCAAGGCAATCACCGTGGTACATAACGAGTCCTCCACCGGCATGATGAATGACCTGGCTTTAATCAGCCGGCTGCGGGGAAGTCACCCGGCCCTGCTGCTGGTGGATACCGTCAGTTCCATGGGGGCGGTGGATATTCCCGTGGACGAGTGGGGGATCGATGTCTGCTTTACCGGCTCGCAAAAGGCCCTCATGCTGCCCCCCGGGCTGGCCATCATCAGCGTCGGCGAGAGAGCCTGGGCGAGGATGGCCGACTCCGGGATGAAAAGATTCTACCTGAACCTGGCCACGGCCCAGGAGTTTCTTGACATCGGGCAAACCCCCTTTACGCCGGCCCTCTCCCAGATGGTGGCCATGAAAAAAAGCCTGGAACTGTATTTTTCCGAAGGCCGGGAGCGGTGCTATGCGCGGCATCGCCGGATGGCCGGGGCGACCCGGGCGGCGATGCGGGCCCTGGGGCTGGAACTCCTGGTGGGAGAGAAGGAGGCTTCTTTAACGGTTACGGCGGTTAAAAAGCCGGAGGAGATTGACATTTCCCGGCTTAGAGCGGTAATGCGGGAGGATTTTGGCGTGGAGATTGCCGGGGGGCAGGGGAAGCTCCAGGGGAAGATCTTCCGCCTGGGCCACCTGGGAGCCGTAACGGAGATGGATGTAATCGTGGCCATAGCCGCCCTGGAGATGGCCCTGGCCCGGCTCAACTATCCTGTTTCTCTGGGGCAGGGCGTTAAGGCGGCCCAGGAGGTTATCCTGGCCGGCTAGGCGGCATTGCGGCGAAGCGGGGGAAGCGGGGGAGGAGATGGGCCGGAGAAGGTGGAATTAGGGACTAGCTGGGGGGATTGGTATGGATACCGGGCGCCAACAGTCTCTTCTGGATTTTATGGGCGAGTCCACGGGGGCGGCCCCTCCCGCCGATCCGCTGGAGCAGTTGGCCGAACTTAAGGAGAGCTGCCTGGGCTGTTCGAGATGCGGGCTGCGCCGGGGCTGCACTCAGGTTGTTTTCGGGGAGGGCAACCCCCGGTCCCTGCTGATGCTGGTGGGGGAAGGGCCGGGGGCGGAAGAAGACCGCCTGGGAAGGCCCTTTGTAGGCGCCGCCGGGCAGTTGCTGAACAGGATAATCGAGTCCCTGGGCTGGCGCAGGGAAGACCTCTATATTGCCAATATCGTCAAGTGCCGCCCGCCGGGCAACCGGCTGCCCCTCCCCGACGAAGTGGAAGCCTGTCTCCCTTACTTGAAAAAGCAAATCGAATTGATTAATCCGGCCTTGATCGTCTGCCTGGGTTCCCTGGCCACCAAGACGCTGGTGGATCCCCGCGCCATGATTACCCGCGTCCGAGGCCGGTGGTACCATATTGAGGGGCGCGATTACATGCCTACCTTCCACCCCGCCGCCCTGCTGCGGGACAGCAGCAAGAAAAGGCCGGTATGGGAGGACTTCAAGGAGGTCAAAAAACGCTTGGAAAGCATTTCCCACGGAGGAAGTTAGATGAAAGAAAAAGTGCTGATTGTTGATGACGAGAAGACGCTGGTAAAAGCCCTGAAATTCAGCCTGGAAAAAGAGGGTTTCCGCGTGATCGAGGCCTATAACGGGGAGGAAGCCCTGCAGAAGGTGGCCGACGAAGAGCCGGACCTAATCATCCTGGATTTAATGCTTCCCGGCCTGGACGGCTTTGAAGTTTGCCGCCGCATACGCAAGAACAACGAGGTGCCCATCATCATGCTTACCGCCCGGGGGGACGATATCGACAAGGTGCTGGGGCTGGAATTGGGGGCCGACGATTACATGACCAAGCCTTTTAACCCCCGGGAGCTGGTGGCCAGGATCAAGGCCATCCTGAGGCGCAGCAGCTCCAGGGAGGAGGGGATGCGCAAGCATATCCAGGTGGGCAACCTGCAGATCGACCTGCTCCAGCACCGGGTGCGGCTGGACGGCAAAGAGATCGACCTGACCACCAAGGAGTTTGCCCTGCTCAGCTTCCTGGCCGCCAATGCCGGCCGGGTCTTCTCCCGGGAGCAGTTGCTGGAGCAGGTGTGGGGCTACAACTATTACGGTGACGCCCGGACGGTGGACGTGCACATCCGCCACCTGCGGGAGAAGCTGGAGGAGGACCCCGGAAACCCGGAACTGATCATTACCGTGTGGGGTACCGGCTACAAGTTCAGGGAGGAGCGCTAGCCCTTGAATTTTAAGTTCCGCAGCATCCGCGCGCGCATAACGGTAACTTTTGCGGCAATCATCCTGGTTGTAATGGCCCTCATTACCCTCTATTTATCCAACTTCCTGGAGCGGTACTTTCTCAACAGCAGGCAGCAGGATTATATCAATTCCATCAACGATTTTTTGGCGGTGGAGCTGGTGGCCGCCCATCTTAGCCAGCAGCAGGACCAGATCCGCCTCAGCAGCCTGGCCGAAAACCTTAGCCGTCAAACGGGAGCCCGGGTAATTATCGTTGACCGGGAAAAAAAGGTGGTGGGCGATTCGGTGCGGGTAGGGGGGCTGCTGGGCCAAGCCCTGGCTCGGGAAGAGGTAGATGCCGCCCTGGCCGGCGGGGTTGAGACCAGCATCCAGTACAGCACCAGGCTGGAGCAGAGAGTGATGCAGGTGGCCGTGCCCGTGCCGGAGAAGAGCGGAGAGACGGTGGGGGTGGTTTTTCTTTCCGCCTCTCTGGAGGAGGTCTACACCGTCCTGGGGGATCTCCGGAGAATCTTGATGATCGCCACCCTCCTGGCCATTGCCGTGGCCATGGCCGGCTCCTTTTTCCTGGCCCGCCGCCTCACCGGTCCCCTGGAGCTGCTGGCCGAGGCCTCCCGGGAGATGGCGGAAGGAAACTTGAACCAGCAAATCAACGTGGGCACCCGCGACGAAATCGGGCACCTGGCCCAACAGTTCAACCACATGGCCTCGCGGTTGAACTACTATACCCGGAACCTGCAGAACTTTGCCGCCAACGTCTCTCATGAGTTGAGAACTCCCCTGGCCTCCATGAGCTTGATGATCAAATCCATGCGCCAGTACGAGATGGAACCGGAGCAGCAGCAGGAATTTTTAAAGGATGTGGACCAGGAGCTGGACCGGATGACCAACCTGGTCCAGGATCTCCTGGAGCTCACCAAGCTGGAGCGGGGCGAGATGGAGAAGGAGCGCTTCTCGCTGACGGGCTTGCTCCATGAAATTGTGCATCAGCTTTCCCCGCGCTTCCAGCGCCAGGACATCAGGCTCATCTCCCACCTGCCCCCCGAGGAGGTGGAAGTAGAGGGGAGCCCCCTTCAACTGCGCCAGGTTTTCCACAACCTCCTGGACAATGCCTTGAAATATACCTCTCCCGGCGGATGGGTGCGCATCTCCGTCTGGCTGGAGGAGAAGCTGGTGGGAATCAAGATTGAAGATACCGGAGTGGGTATTCCGGAGAAAGACCTGCCCCATATCTTTGAACGGTTTTACCGGGTGGACCTGGCCCGCTCCCGGGAGATGGGCGGCACCGGCCTGGGCTTGGCCATCGCCCGGGAAATTGTTGTCGCCCATGGGGGGAGGATTTGGGCGGAAAGCGAAGAGCAAAAAGGAAGCCGATTTTATGTCACCTTGCCCCGTCCCCAGGGTACTAATATTAAAGATAATTAACCTAAATATTAACATCAATCAAAAAAAATAGAGGAACTTGATGTTACAATATACTAACCAGATTGTTTAGAAATGCCCGGAGGACTACCGGATGAAACGGATTAAATACTGGCATATCATTGCCGCCGCCCTTTGCCTGCTGGCGGTAATTGCTTTTCCCTTCGTGCTGCGCTACCTGGGGGTCAACTTGAAATCCGGGGCGCCCGTGGAGCCCCAGGTTGACAGCAACGGCATTGCCTGGCTGCCCAGCGCGAGCATTTACGATCTCAGCGTCGACCGCAATTTTTCCTCCATCTTTTTAAGCAACCACGACAACAAGGTGTTCCTTCTGGACCGGGATCGCCGCCCCCGCTGGGAGAAGACTTTCGATGCCGCCCCTCTGCAAGCCAAAATATCTTCCTGCGGCTCGTTCCTGGCGGTAGGGACTGAGGCCGGAACCCTTTTCTTCACGTCGACGGATTTTAAAAAGCAGTGGGAAAAAGATCTGGGAGCCTCCGTCAACCAGCTGGCCATCTCCTCCAATGGCCAGTGGCTGGCGGCGGGAAGCGGCCAGCCGGAAGCGGCCCGGCACACCTTGACTCTCTTAAACCAGGAAGGAGAAGTGCAGTGGGAGGCGGAAGTGGCGCCTCTGCGCCAGGTCTATATTACCGGCGAAGATCCGGAGCAGGGCAGGATTGTGGCCGAACATTTTGACGGGGAAACAGCGGTAATTAGCGTCTGGAGCTTGCAGGGGAAGCAGCTCTGGGGACAAAGCGGGACGGAGTTGCTGGGGATCTCCCGGGGCAGCGGGAGGTTGGCGGCGGGCCGTCAGAACAACCTGCAAGTTTACAGCCTGGCGGGAGATCTGCTGTGGGAAGAGACCGTTCCTTTTGCCATTAAGGCGGTGGCCTTTAACCCGCAGAATTTCAATGTGCTGATCTTTGGGGACAGCGAAGGGGCCCAGGAGAATTTTTACTATTACAGCCTGGATGGAAAGCTGTTATGGCGCCAGCGCATTGCCGACGGCTCTCTCTTTTCCTTTACGCCCGACGGCGGCAAAATCGTCACCAGTTCCTGGCGCCATTACAAGGAGGATTATACCCAACTGGTGGTTCTGGAGGAAAGCGGCCGGGAGCTTAACCGCTGGGAGGCGGCCATGCGCGTGGAACGCCTGATTTTAACGGGCAACGAGCGTTATATACTGCTGGTGGGAGAGGACGGCTACCTGGATGTAATCGATCTGAAGCAAAGCCAGGAAGCGGAAAGAGCTACCCAGCCGGCCCCCATCTACCGGCCGGTAATTGAAAAGAACAACCAGGCGGATACCATGGTAACCCTCTACTTTAGCGATGCTCAAGGCAACCCCGTTCCTGTAAGCAGAAGCATCAAGCAGAGCGACAACCTGCTCCAGTCGACCCTGGAAGAGCTGGTCAAGGGGCCGGCCCGGGACAGCTGCCTCTATCGCGCCCTTCCCAAGGAGGCCCGGATCAACATCTCCCTGGAAGAGGAGACGGGACTTTTAAAGATCGACCTCTCTCCGGAGCTGGTCCAGGTGGCGGGGGCGGCTCAAAGCACGCTGATTATTGACTCGCTCCTGATGACCTTCAGCAGTGTACCCGGGGTGCGCCAGATCGTTTTTACCTCGGAAGGCAAGGAGTTGCAGGTATTTGGAGACGGGCTGCTCCTGGAACAACCTTATTCGGCCTATGAATGGGAGCAACCTGTTTTTATACCCGTTCAATCGGGGGAGCGGTACTACCTGGTCCCTCGCAATTTTAAAGATCTGACCGGCGGCCGGGAGCAGGAAGCAGACCTGCAGGAGATCCTTAGCGGCGTGATCCGGGAGGTGCGGCAGCTGGACTTTATTCCCGATGATTTGCGCATTATCGGCGCCTGGGTGAGCGGCGATGAGGTGAAGATCGATCTAAACAGTTCGGCGCGAGAGCTCTTTCCGGAAGGGGGGAGCGAGAGCCGCCGCCTGCAGACGGCCATGATCCTGGATGCTCTCTCTTTAACCGCCTTCGAAAACAGCAAGGCCGGCAAGGTGACCGTGCTGGTGGAAGGGAAGCATTGGTCCCCGCCGGAAGGATACACCCCCCTGTCCCGCACAATTCACTCTTCATACGTCATCAACCCCGAAAACTAGCCCGCAGAGGCCCGGCCGGACTTTTCGATTTAAGATGCCGGGGGAAGCGGCCGGGATAGGGGAATTGTCATTTCCCTCATTTTGGGCTAAAATAAACAATAAAATTAAACAAACGAGGTTATCCATGGACGCGTTTAAAGAAGAAATCGGGCGGACGCTGGAGCCCTTAACGGGGATAGGCGCTGCCCGGATTGCTGATCTGCTGGAAGTTCCCCCTGAACCGGTGATGGGGGATCTCGCTTTTCCTTGCTACATTCTCGCCTCCTCCTGGAAACAGGCGCCGGCGGCCATCGCCCAGCGGCTGGGCGAGCAGTTGTCCGGGCAGCGGGGCACCTATTGGGAGAAGGCTTCCGCCAAGGGTTCCTACCTTAACTTTTTCCTGGATCCCGTAGCCATGGCCAGGGAAGTGCTGCAGCAGGTTTATTCCCAGGGGGACTGCTACGGCGGGAGCCGCCTGGGGGAAGGGAAGACAGTGGTGATCGATTTTTCCGCCCCCAACATCGCCAAGCCTTTTGGCATCGGGCACCTGCGCTCCACGGTGATCGGGCACGCCCTTTACCTAATCTTCCAAGCCTTGGGCTACCGCTGTGTGGGGATCAATCACCTGGGCGACTGGGGCACCCAGTTCGGGAAGCTGATTGTGGCTTTTCGGCGCTGGGGAGAGGAAGAGCAACTGCAGTCCGATCCCATCGGCTATCTTTACCGGCTCTACGTCCGCTTTCACCAGGAAGCGGAAACCGACGGCGCCCTGGAGGAAGAGGCGCGGGCATGGTTTAGCCGCCTGGAGCAGGGGGACCGGGAGGCGGAGAAGATCTGGCGGCGCTTTAAAGAGCTCAGCCTGGGCGACTACCAGCGCATTTACCAGCGGCTGGGGGTGGAGTTTGACTATGTCCAGGGGGAGAGCTTCTACAATGACCGCATTGAAGATGTCCTGCGCCTGGTTCAGGAGCGGAACCTGGCCGTGGAGAGCGACGGGGCCCTGATCATCGACCTGGAAAAGCACGGGCTGCCCCCCTGCCTCTTGCGCAAGAAGGACGGGGCCACCCTTTACATCACCCGCGACCTGGCGGCGGCCATATATCGCTACGAGCAGTTTAAATTTGACCGGATGCTTTACGTGGTCGGTTCCGAGCAGACCCTGCATTTTCAGCAACTGTTCAAGGTTTTGGAGTTGCTGGGGTTTGAATGGGCCAAAAACTGCGTGCACGTCCCCTTTGGACTGATCCGCTTCAAAGACGGGCGCATGTCCACCCGGGCGGGCAAGATGGTCCTCCTGGAGGAGGTGCTGGAGCGGGCGGAGAGCCTGGCCCTAAAGATTATCGAAGAGAAGAACCCGAGCCTGCCGGACAAGCCGGCGGTGGCCGCGGCGGTAGCCGTTGGCGCCATTCGCTTCGGCGATTTAAGCAACGACCGGATCAAGGATATCGAATTCGACTGGGACAAGGTCCTGGACTTCTCCGGCGAGACCGCCGCCTACATCCAGTACGCCCATACCCGGATCTGCAGCATCCTGCGCAAGGCCGGGGAGACGCCGGAAGCCCCGGAGGAGGAGTGCCTCCACCGGTTGAACAGCGAAGAGGAGAAGACGCTCCTGAAGGTACTGGCGGCCATGCCGGAGAAGGTGAGGGCTTCCGCGGAGAGCTACCGTCCCTCCATCCTGGCCCGCTACCTGGTGGATGTGGCCAGGGAGTTCAACCGCTTCTACCATAACTGCCCCGTCCTGGGCAGCGATCCCTTGCTGCAGAAGGCCCGGCTGCTGCTGGTTGGCGCCACGCGCCAGGTAATCGCCAACGGCCTGGGGCTTCTGGGCATTGCTGCTCCCCGGGAGATGTAGTGACGGGACTCTTGTTTCCTAAGGAGGAATGGGCATGTTGGACTTAAAATTTGTTCGGGAAAATCCGGACCAGGTCAGGAAGGCCATGGAACTGAAGGGCGAGCCGGCCGACCTGGACCGCCTGCTGCAGTTGGACCGGGAACGGCGGGAGATGCTCCGGGAGGCGGAGGAACTGAAGCAGCTGCGCAACCGCGTCTCCAAGGAGATTGGCAGGAGCAAGGATAATCCGGAAGCGGTGGAGGCCAAGAAGAGGGAGATGCGGGAGGTGGGCGACCGGATTAAGAACCTGGACGAGCAGCTGCGCCGCCTGGAGGAGGAGATGGAGCAGCTGCTGCTTAGCTTGCCCAATCTTCCTGCTGCGGAAGTGCCTCCCGGGACCGGCGAAGAAGACAACGTGGAAGTTCGCCGCTGGGGCAGCCCCCCGACCTTTAATTTTACCCCCCGTCCCCACTGGGAGATCGGGGAACTGCTGGGCATCCTGGATTTTCCCCGGGCCGGGAAAATATCCGGCAGCCGTTTTGCCCTGTACTACGGCGACGGGGCCCGGCTGGAGCGGGCGCTGGTTAATTTCATGCTCGACCTGCATACCAGTGAGCACGGCTACCGGGAGGTCTTCCCGCCGTTCATGGTCAACAGCGCCTGCATGGTGGGAACCGGGCAGTTGCCCAAGTTTGCCGAGGATGCCTTCAAGGTGGAGAGGACGGATCACTACCTCATCCCCACCGCCGAGGTGCCGGTAACCAACCTGCACCGGGAGGAGATTATCGACGGGGATCGCCTCCCCATTTACTACGTGGCCTACAGCGCCTGCTTCCGGGCAGAGGCCGGGGCCCACGGGCGAGACACCCGGGGATTGATCCGCCAGCACCAGTTCAACAAGGTGGAGCTGGTCAAGTTTGTCCGGCCGGAAGACTCCGATGAGGAGCTGGAGAAGCTGGTCCGGGATGCGGAGCGCGTCCTGCAGCTGCTGGAGCTCCCGTACCGGGTGGTGCTCATGTGCACCGGGGACTTGGGCTTCGCCGCCGCCAAGAAGTATGACCTGGAGGTATGGCTCCCCTCGGCGGAGACTTACCGGGAGATCTCCTCCTGCAGCAACTTTACCGACTTTCAGGCCCGGCGGGCCTCTATCCGCTACCGCCCTGCCGCCGGCCAGAAGGCTGCTTTTGTCCATACCCTGAACGGTTCGGGCGTGGCCATCGGCCGAACCGTGGCGGCGATCCTGGAAAATTACCAGCAGGAGGACGGCAGTGTAATCATACCGCCGGTGCTGCGTCCCTATTTCGGGGGGCGGGAGGTAATCAGCCTCGAGAAGGCCTAGGCCTCTTTCCGGCGGAAGCGGCCGCCGCTGCCGGGGAGCGGCTTATTGACAGGGCAATCGCCAATGTGCTATACTTTGAGAGCACCCGGAGGGGTGTCCGAGCGGTTTAAGGAGCCGGTCTTGAAAATCGGTGACCCGAAAGGGCCGTGGGTTCGAATCCCACCCCCTCCGCCAAGAGAGTACGCGGAGAGATGGCCGAGTAGGTCGAAGGCGGTCGCCTGCTAAGCGATTAAGCGGGTTTATAGCCCGCTTCGTGGGTTCGAATCCCACTCTCTCCGCCACACATGCGCCCGTAGCTCAGTCCGGATAGAGTAACTGACTACGAATCAGGAGGTCGCAGGTTCAAATCCTGCCGGGCGCACCAGAAAGCAAGGACAGCATATTGAAGGCTGTCCTTTTTTTATCATCGACCCATGCATGATCCCTGTCAATCCGACTGCCGATTGCTTTTTCGGCAGGAATATCCTTTATCCTTATCTAATAAGTAGGTGCAGAAAATGCAGCTAATTCTCAATAACTAATTATTCATACTAGGGTGAAAGAGATGAGCCAGAATAACAACAACGCAATAGAGTCCCGCCTCTGGAGCGCCGCCGATGAACTGCGGGCCAACTCCAAGCTGAATTCATCCGAATACTCTGTCCCCGTTCTGGCTGATTTTTCTGCGCTATGCGGACTACAAGTTCTCCAATGCCGAGAAAGAACATTACCAGGATGTTAGGGTAATGGTTGTAGAATGTCTGCGCGGTAAATCCCCGGTGTTTGTAAAAGACGGTGCTGTTGAACGGTTTTATGTGCGTACCGGGGCAGCTACGATAGAACTGTCCGGCAGCCGGATGCAGGATTTTATTAGGCAGCGCTTTAGGAGTTGAAATAGCTCATGTTAAGTAGTTTTTCCGAAAACAGTCTGATTGAACAGCCGTCCATTGAGCTGCTTGCGGAAACCTTCTGGGCTTTTGAGCAACAACACCTGTTCTTCTTGCCAATTTGCGGAGCATGGTGCCGGCCGGCCGTCCCGGCCGGCGGGATTGCTTAATTTTAGCGGAAGGCCAGGTTTTCAATCTCGAAGCGGAATACCTGGGTGCCGTCTTCCTTGGTTTCCACCATGCCGATGACGGTCTGGAGGGTACCCAGATCGGCAAGGCGGCATTCATAAGTGATCTTATCGGGCGTCCCTGTTTTTATCTCCACGGCGTAAAGGGTTCCTTTTAGGGCGCCAAACTCCTCCTCTGAACTGCTTATCAGGCGGGCGTTCTCTCCCGGCTCCAAGAGGTACCGATCAATCCGGCAGCCGGCGGCCCGGGCAAAGGGCTTGACCATCTTATCCATGACCGCCGCCCCCGTTGCGGCGGCGTCCGCTGCCGGCACTATCTCCTCCATAAGGGCCAGCTGGGCCAGGCTGCCGTCCCGGGCCAGCCAGAGGATCATCTCCTGTTCATTGACATTGACGGCTACTTTTTCCGTGGTTTGGTCCCCCACGGTCTCGCTCCCCAGGAAGCGGTAGTAGAATATGGTCTCCTCATCCTCGATCGTGTAGCTTACCTTGAGCTGGCCGAACATGGCCACCAGTTCCGGAAAAGTGGCGGGCATCTTCCAGTTGCCCAGCTCCAGCAAGGCTTCCTTGCCGGACTCTTCCGTTTCTTCATCCCCTTCTTCTTCCTGAGGCTCATGGCTGCCGGGAGCGTCGCCGTTCTCCTCCTGACGGGTGTCCGGCGCCTCCTCGCCCTCCCGATCGCATCCGCAAGGCAAAAGTCCCAGGGCCAGAAGGGCAGCTAGCAGCAAAATGGAAATCTTTTTCACCGGTTGCGGCCTCCCCCCTAAAAGATTCGCAGATCACATCAAGGCTTCAGGGATCTTATGTCTACATTCCATAAAAAAATATGAAAATCCTTTTCGCTTCTCGGGAGCCGTCCCAACACAGCGGGAGCTCAAAGTCGGCCTTTCAAGAAGCTGCCGCCGGCGCAGTGCTGTTTTTAATTATGCCTGCCGCCTGAGGCGGTTGCCGTGGCCGTTTTCTTTTTAGTTAAGCTGTTTTGGCCCGATATGTTTTGGCCCGACCAAATAAAAGAGTGGCCGATTATGGTAAAATAAACTCATGGAAAGGAATGCTGATAACCGGGATCTTTACTTTATGAGGCTCGCCCTGGAGCAGGCGGCGGAGGCGGCCCGGGCGGGAGAAGTGCCCATCGGGGCGGTGCTGGCCAGGGGGGACGAACTTCTGGCAGCGGACCGCAACCGGAGGGAGGAACTGAAGGACGCCACCGCCCACGCCGAGATACTGGTGCTGCGCCGGGGGGGCCGGCTGTTGGGCGGCTGGCGCCTGCCGGGCTGCACCCTTTACGTAACCCTGGAGCCCTGTCCCATGTGCGCGGGCGCCCTGGTCCAGGCCCGGGTGGAGCGGCTGGTTTTCGGGGCCTGGGACCCCAAGAGCGGCGCCGCGGGGAGCCTCTATAACCTGGTGCAGGATGAGCGGCTTAATCACCGCCTGCAGGTGGAGGGCGGCCTCCTGGAAGAAGACTGTGCCGCCCTGTTGCAGGAATTTTTCCGTTCCCGGCGCGGCTAACGGCGAATGCCGGCGGCCGGGCGGGGAGGCCCGGGGCCCCGAGTCCCGGCGGGAAACTCAAGGCCCTTTAAGGGACTTTTTGCCGGAAGGCCTTCCTTAAGCAAAAAAGTCTTAAAAAGACCCGGCGAGGCATGATCGCATAAATAATGGGAGAACTCCGGCGGCCCAGTCTTGGGAGGAGTTGTCGCGGCGCCTTTACAAAAGTCCCTTGCCTGTTGTATTATAAACACGGAGAGATGGCTGAGCTGGTCGAAGGCGCTCGACTCGAAATCGAGTAGGGGGTGATGAGCCTCCTCGTGGGTTCGAATCCCACTCTCTCCGCCATTGAGTGGCAAGGCCCTCCTGAGAGGGCCTTTTTCATGCCCCCGGTGAAGCAAGGGCGGCGATCATGCCGGCTAGACGCCCGGGCTTGTTGCGATTATATAACCCTCGATGAAGCCCTCTTCCTTTTCTCCAAGGGGAAGCCCCGGAACTTGCCCGCCGGCCGTACCGCGAAAAGGCAAAGCGGCAGCGGCAATTTCAAGATCCCGGCCGGCATTTTTTAAGGCGCTATTCTGTCCCAAAAGATGCATTTGAAAAAGTAATATGTTATTATGTATCTATAGGAATTTTCTATGGCAGTGCTGGGAAGGTTTAATCTTGGCCCCCTGTTGCTCTGATCAGGACAGTGCGGGAACTACTAATCTTGAAAAGGAGGTAGAACAAGTGCCCCAAGAGTTTAAGCCCGGATGTCAAAGGCCGGAAATCAAGAAGAAGGATACCGGTGGCGCACCCGCGGAAGTTCAGAACCCCCCCGAGGAGGTTGAACAAAAGATGATCAGAGTAGGAAAACCGGCCCCCGATTTTACGGCGCCAGCATATTATAAGGGCAAATTTGTAATGACCAGTCTCTCCGAGTACCTGGGCAAGTGGATACTTTTATGTTTCTATCCCGGGGATTTCACTTTTGTCTGAGCAACGGAAATCTCAGCAGTTGCTGAGAAGTACCCGGAGCTTCAGAAACTGGGCGTGGAAGTGCTGTCGATCAGCGTGGACAGCATTTACGTACATAAGATGTGGAACGACCACGAGCTGTCCAAGATGGTAGAGGGAGGCATCCCCTTCGCCATGTTGTCGGACCAGGACGGCAGCATTGGCAAGCAGTACGGCATTTATGACCCCGATGCCGGGGTAGAGACCCGGGGCCGGTTTATTATCGATCCCGACGGCGTTATTCAGGGCTTCGAAGTTTTAACGCCTTCGGTAGGAAGGAATGTTAGCGAGACTCTGCGCCAGATCCAGGCCTTCCAGTTGGTCAGGGAATCCAAGGGCACCGAAGCGACGCCTTCCGGATGGCAGCCGGGGAAGAAGACCTTAAAACCGAATCCCGGGCTGGTGGGCAACGTGTGGAAAGAATGGAAAGTGAGCGATGCCTTTTAGAATTGCGGAGCGCGAAATTCCTAGGAAGTAGAGAAAACCAGCGCGGGCCGGCTTTGCGGCCCGCGCGTTGTGTACGCAAGGCCGCACGGGTTGTTCGGGCCCGTGTCCGGCCTTTGCTTGAAGAGTCCATGGTGGCACAGCGCGTGCGCAGGGCCGCGCCGTTGATGGCAGATTGTGGCCTAAATGTGTTATTATTTTTAACGGAAGGCGGCTTTCCCTAAGAGGGAGCAAGATATAATTCAAACGGCGCCCATGAGGAGGTTCGCGCGGATGAAACTGATCTACCGGGGAAAAACCAAGGATGTATATCTCCTGGAGGACGGCAACTATCTTTTAAAGTTTAAGGACGATGTTACGGGGGAGAACGGGGTTTTTGATCCCGGTGCCAATACCGTAGGATTAACCATGGAAGGGGCCGGCAGAGCCGGTTTAAGATTGTCCAAAATGTTTTTCGAGAAGTTGAAGGCCCGGGGGATTCCCACCCATTACATCGATGCCGATATTGAAGCGGCGACGATGACCGTGCTGCCGGCGGAGGTATTCGGGAAAGGAGTGGAGGTGATCTGCCGCTACCGGGCGGTGGGAAGCTTTTTGCGCCGCTACGGCGGGTACGTCCAGGAAGGGCAGCCCCTGGATGCTTTTGTGGAGATTACCCTGAAGGATGACCAACGGGGAGATCCGCCCATTACCGACGAAGGGCTGGCCATGCTGGGCATCCTCTCCCTGGAAGAGTGCCGGGAAGTGAAACGGTTAACCAGGGAGATAAGCGCCATCATTAAAGAGGAACTGGCGGAAAAAGGCCTGGAGCTCTATGATATCAAGCTGGAGTTTGGCCGGGCCGGAAAAGATGGCCGCATCATCTTGATTGACGAGATATCCGGGGGAAACATGAGGGTGTATAAAGACGGGGTTTTTGTGGAGCCCCTGGAACTGGAAAGGCTGATGCTGGATAACGGCTGATTAAGGCCTGGCAGCCCCTCCATTAAACGCCGGACGTTCCAAGTCCGGCGTTTTTTGTGTACAGGCTGGGGAATGAAGGGACGGCGGCCGGGGGTTTATTTTAAAGCGGATGGGGCATAATAGAGTTTTGATCTTTAAGCGACCCGGGCGGATCACGGCCGATGGCACCGGCCGCCAAAAAGAGAAAAAGATACCGGGGAGATTGGGAGAGAGGAGAAATGAGGAGGAAGATAGCATCCCGGTGCCGCTATTTGGTGGTGGCGGGGTTGAGTGTAACCCTGGCCTTGTCCCTGTTCCAGCTTTCCCAAGTGAAGCGGGAGCGGGAGGCCATGGCCCGGGTGATTAGCGAATTAACCGCCACCCGGAGGGAATACCTGGAGCTGATGGAGCAACTGCAGGAATATGAACGGGAGTTGCGGCAGCTGCAGGAGCGCAACAAGGCCCTGGAGCAGATGCTCTTCCACAGGGCCCGGACTTACCGCATCGTCACGGAAAGGCTTTATGCCGGCCCCGCAGGCTCGGGGCTGCCCTCCCGGTGGAGCGGTGAAGGGGCCAGGGAGCCGGTCACGGCGGTCACCATGCCGGTAAAAAGCCGGTCGGGTTTTACGGCGGAGGATTTTGAGAAGGCGTGGCGGCATTTTAAAGCCTCCCAGCTGGAGGGCACGGGAGCGGCTTTCATAAAAGCCGAGGAAGATTACGGCATCAATGCCCTGGTACTGGCGGCCATTGTGGTGCACGAGTCCAACTGGGGCAACTCTTCCCTCGCCAGGACCAAGAACAACCTGGCCGGCTTGGGGGCCTATGACGGCAGCCCGTACCGGTCGGCGATCACTTTTTCCCAAAAAGCGGAGAGCATCTATTTCCTGGCCGAGCTTCTGGACCGCCACTATCTTACCCCGGGAGGAAAGCACTATAACGGTCCTCATCTGGCGGCTATCGGGAAAAAGTACGCTTCGGATCCCCGCTGGGCCATCAAGGTTGCGGCCAAGATGAAGCAGCTGGCCACCGTGGTGGTGGAGCAACCGGCCGCGCTTCTGGCTTTCGGGGAGTAGAGGCAGGGGAGCGGGCCCAAAGAGAGGCCCTCTCCTTTTTTTTTGGGGGCCAGAGACGGGGAAAATCTGCCTGCGAAGGGGCCATTAACAGCAGCAGGCCGCCAAAACAACGATTTTCCACAAGGAAAGCATTGAATCGAAAGCGACGACATGTTATACTGCAAGTACAACGGTTGCTGTAAAAAGCGGTTCCCTTTCCCAGAAGGAACGACCGCCAGCAAGCATCGACACGGAGAGATGGCTGAGTTGGTCGAAGGCGCTCGCCTGGAAAGCGAGTAGACGGGGCAAAACCTCGTCTCGTGGGTTCGAATCCCACTCTCTCCGCCATTTTGACCTTGGCCGTGCTAGACGGGGAGGTAGCGGTGCCCTGAACCCGCAATCCGCTAGAGCGGGGTTGAATCCCTGTCCGCGGTTTCGTCTCTTCAGGGTTAGCACCGGGCAAGTAGTGACGAGGGCCTGGTCCCGTGCGGCGCAAGCTTATGAACCCCGTCAGGTCCGGGAGGAAGCAGCGGTAAGTAAGTCCTTGCGGGTGCCACGGGGGCGCCGGGCCGGAGCCAACTACCCGGCCGGCACTTGGGGAGCGGAAACAAAGACAGGTGCACGGCCATAATTTATGTACCCCGCCTTTTTGGTTTATTTGCCGGGGTTCTTTTTGCAGCAATCGCCGAGGTGGTCTGGAGGATGGCTTACCTGAGTCTTTACCGGCGCTGGCGCCCTACCAAATTCGGGGAGATGATGGGCCAGGAGCATGTTTGCCGGACTTTAAGCAACGCCCTTTCCCAGGGGAAGCTGGCCCACGCCTACCTGTTCTGCGGTCCCCGGGGCACGGGGAAAACCACGGCGGCCAAGATTTTGGCCCGGGCGGTCAATTGCGAGCGCTACCCGGCTCCGGAGCCGTGCGGCACCTGTACTTCCTGTCGCAACATCGCCGCGGGGACCTCCCTGGATGTAATTGAGATGGATGCCGCCTCCAACCGGGGCATCGATGAAATTCGCGAGCTGCGGGAGCGCACCCGCTACGCCTCCGCCGAGAGCCGCTTTAAGGTATACATAATCGATGAAGCCCACATGCTTACCAGCGAAGCTTTTAATGCTTTCTTAAAAACCCTGGAAGAACCTCCTCCGGGGGTTATCTTCATTTTGGCGACGACGGATCCGGCCCGGCTGCCGCCCACGATTATCTCCCGCTGCCAGCGCTTCGATTTTCACCTCTTAAGCGTGGGGCAAATCCGCCAGTATTTGCACCAGGTAATGGTCCAGGAAAAATGGCAGGCTGAAGACGAGGCCCTGTACCTGATGGCCCGCCTGGCCGAGGGATCTATGCGCGACGCCCTGGGCATTCTGGAACAGTGCCAGGTTTTTGGGGTGGACGGCATTACGGCGGAGCAGGTGCGTTCCGTTACCGGGGCTGCCAGGGTGGAAGCCATGGAGCAGTTTGTGGAAGCTGTGGCCGCCAACAGCCTCTCCAGGGGCCTCCAGGTCCTGGCGGAAGTGATCTACAGCGGGCGGGATCTGACTCTCTTCATCAGGGACCTGACTTTCATCTTTAGCCGGCTTCTTCTGGGAAGGGAGGCGGCCGCGGAGGAGAGCTATTTCGGCTTTGAAGCAATCCTGGAGCGCTACCGGGATCGCTTTCCGGCGGCGGCGCTGTACGAGGTAATCGAAATCCTGTACCAGGCCGGAGGAGAACTCCGGCAGGGGCATTTCCCCCAGTACATCCTGGAAGTAGCCTTAATCCGGATCATGCGGGCTGTGCATGGGAGCCCGGATAAAGGGGCGGCCGCGGAGGCTTCTTCGGCCGGCTCCTTGCCGGAGCAGGATGCCGGGGCGCCCCCTTCTTCCCGGCGGACGGCGGCCCCCAGCCCGCGCCAGGAGAAGGGGAAGAAAGAGGACGCTCCCCCGCCGGCAGAGGAGGCGCCCCCGCCGGGGGACCTGCTGGAGCAGTGCCGGCGGGATTGGGACAAAATACTGCAAGAAGTGAAGAAAAAGCAGAAAAGCACCTGGGTGCACCTGGCCGGCGCTGCGCCGCACCGTTTCCGGGGCGAAGAGCTGGTCCTGGCTTACGACCCGGGCTCTTTTCTCCATCAGGAGAGAATTATGGAGCAGGGGCACCGGAAGGTGGTGGAACAGGTCTTGAGTCGCCTCTACAAGAAGGATATCCGGATCAAGGCCATTCTGCTGCCGCAAAACGATTCCCCGGGGCAGCCGGCCGAGGAGTTGCCGGAGCCCGAGGACGATCTGTTTGACGAGGCGGTAAAGCTTTTTTCGGGAGAGGTATTCGATGCTCAGGAAAAGGAGGCCTAGACGGTATGAAGGGCGGCATGGGTATGGGTAATATGGGTAAAATGATGAAGCAGCTCCAGAAGATGCAGAGCCAGATGGCCAAGGTCCAGGAGGAGATAGCCGAAAAGGTTGTCGAGGGCAGCAGCGGCGGAGGAGCCGTCCGGGTGGAGGTCAACGGCCAAAAGGAGCTGCTTTCCGTCAAGATCGATGAAGAGGTTCTCAGCCAGGATAACCGGGAGATGCTGGAGGACCTGATACTGACGGCGGTAAATGAAGCCTTGCGGAAGGTGGATGAGATGATCGCCGCGGAGATGCAGAAGGTGGCCGGTTCTGTGAAACTTCCTCCCGGCTTGTTTTAAGGCAGGGTTCGTAGAAGCATGGCCCATCATCCCGAAGCATTGGAGCAACTAATCGAAGCCTTCCGCTTATTTCCAGGAATCGGCCTCAAAACGGCCCAGCGGCTCTCTTTCTACCTGCTGGGCCGTCCCCGGGAGGAGGTGGTCTCCATCGCCCGGGCGATGGTAGAAGCCAAGGACAGGCTCCGCTTTTGCAGCAACTGCGGCTGTCTCACCGAGGCGGATCCCTGTACCTTTTGTACCGATCCCCGGCGGGACCGGTCCCTGATCTGCGTCGTGCAGGAAGCCCGGGATGTCTTTATCCTGGAGCAGACCGGTCAATACCGGGGCCTTTACCACGTTCTGCACGGTGCTCTCTCCCCCCTGGACGGCATCGGCCCCGAGGAGTTGCACCTGGAGAAGCTGGTGCGCAGGGTGGAAGAGGGCGAAGTCAAGGAACTGATTATGGCCACCAATCCCAACGTGGAGGGGGATGCCACGGCGGCCTATATCGCCCGGTTGATGAAGCCCTACGCCGTCAAGGTTACCCGGATCGCCTTCGGCCTGCCGGTAGGAGGGGATCTGGAGTATACCGACGAGCTCACCTTGGGCCGGGCCCTGGAAGGACGACGGGAGCTGTAAGGCGCTTCCGCCCCCGATTACTCGTGCACAACGGTTTCGTCATCGAAGATATACTCCCAGCAGGTGGCCCCGTGGACGGGGGAAACCAGGTCAGCCCGCTCCAGGGTGCACAAGCCCTCCCGCTGGTACTTGCAGTTTTCGTTGCAGGGATGCTCTTTCGCCATAAGGTTTCTCCTTTCTGCTTTCATGAGCTTATCCTTAGCTTCCCCCGGCGGGGAAAAAACATGAGGGGGAGCGGCTCTTGGCCGCCCCGGGCCCGGGGGTAAAATCGACCTGGCCTAATGGCTGGGGGCGGCCGGGGGGAGGCAAATTCCCCTCAGGCGTGGGACACCCTGGTTAAGAGCAAAGACTGCCCTGTACGGGGGAGCTATTTCGCCGGCCAGTCCGGATTGGCGGGGTTTTTCCGGATATCTGCCCGGCGGGAAAGGAAGAGTTTTAAAAGCGGCCTTTTGTAAGCATTATAAATAAGGGGGATCCTATGGAATTTCAAGAAGTGGTCAGCCGGCGGCGCAGCATTCGCCGCTTCAAGAAAGAGCCCATCGCCAAGCCCCTTGTGGAGGAACTGCTCTCCTGCGCCATCAAGGCGCCCAGCGCCGGCAACGTTCAGCCGTGGTTCTTTATGGTCATTACCGACCCCTCCTTCAAGGAGAAGCTGGCGGCGGCGGCGCTAAATCAAAGCTGGATGGCCCAGGCGCCGGTCATCATCGTTGTTCTGGCGGACCTGGACCGGGCGGCGGCGGCCTACGGAGAAAGAGGGGTTCATCTCTATGCTCTCCAGGACACCGCCGCGGCGATTCAGAACCTGCTCCTGGCGGCGGTTGACGCCGGGCTGGGGGGCTGCTGGGTAGGGGCCTTTTCCGAGAGGCAGGTGGCGGCTATTCTGGAGCTTCCGCCATCAAAAAGGCCCGTGGCCCTGGTCCCCCTGGGCTACCCGGCGGTGGAGCCCCGGGGGGCTGCCGGCCGGCGTCCCCTTCGGGAGGTCGTCTCCTACGACTACTGACCGGGACTGAAGCAGCATTTTTATAGCCCAAGATCAGAACCCCCTCCGGTGGCCAGGAGGGGTTTTTTTTGCTCGTACCCCGCATAAATAAAGTAAGTACAGGACAGTACTAGTTTTTATATTCCGAGCATATGCATATAGAGGAGGGGGGTTCTGATGCTTAAAGAGTTTTCCGCGCTGGTATCTTCCCTGGCGAGCCGGGTGTTTTCGGGAGAGAAAACCCCTTCGCCCCGGAGGGAGGAAGATCTCTTCTCCCTGGTGGACCAGGCCCGGCGGGAGTGGGAAGATGCCAAGAGCAGGTTTAACCAGATTGCCGATCCCGACCTGGTGGACTACGCCATTTACGACATGGAGGCGGCGGAGCGGCGCTATGTCTACCTGCTGAAGAAGGCCAGGGAGGAAGGCTTTCATCTGGAACGTCTTAATTAATCGTTAACGGCGGAGGGGAGCCCATTGACCAGCCTGCCTGACTGGAACCTTTTGGCGGCGGCGGTCTTCGCTATATTTGTCCTCTATTTTTTGTCGCGCATGTTTTACCGGCCTTTGCAGATAATACTAAAAGCAGGATGCCGGCTCCTGCTGGGGGGTGCCGCCATCCTTCTGTTCAACCTGGTGGGGGCCTACTGGGGAATAACGGTGGGGTTAAATATTTATAGCACCCTGATTGTAGCTTTAATGGGCCTCCCGGGGCTGGGCATGCTGATTGCCCTCACTTTTATTGTCTAACGGAGGGATCAAGAAGGTTCCATGAAGGAAGCCGTGGAGGGGGAAAAACGGGCCTTCATGTCCGGCAATGAAGTTGTGGCCTGGGCGGCTTTGGCTGCTGGAGCCGATTTTATGTACGGCTATCCCATAACCCCCCAAAACGAGATCATGCACTACTGGCGGAGGCTGGCGCCGGAATATGGGCGGGGTTTCCTTCAGACCGAGGACGAACTCTCCGCAGGGTTTGCCACCATCGGGGGGATTTTAAGCGGCAAGGTGGCTTTTTCCGCCACCGCCGGCCCCGGAACAGTCCTTTTTCAAGAGCCCCTCAGCATGGCGGAGATGATGCGCATCCCTCTGGTGGTGGTGATTCAGCAGAGAGGCGGCCCCTCCACGGCCACGGTAATCTATTCCCAGCAGGAGGTAACCCTGGCCTGCTTCGGCGGGAATGGCGAGGGGCTGCGCCTGGTCTACTCCACGAGCAGCCACCAGGAGCTCTATGACTATACCATCAAGGCTTTTCACCGGGCTTGGCGCTACCGCTTTCCCACCCTGGTTTTGGGGGACGGCTACCAGGCCAAGATGCATGAAGCCTTGACCCTGTACAACCCCCAGGAGAGGGGCTGGGGGAAGGTGCCCGCGGAGCCCATCCTGGGCCTGGATCGGAAAGGGTCGGTGCGGCACCTGCGCAACACTTTTAGCGTGGAGGAAGAGCTGGCGGAAACCCTGCGAAGAAGCCTGGCCGACTACAGGAAGGCGGCGGAAGAGTTAGTGGAATACGAATTCCTGGGCGAATGGGGAGGAGAACTGCTGGTGGTGGCCCACGGCATTGTGGGCCGGGCCGCCCGGGCGGCCGTCCGGGGGCTCCGGGCGGAGGGGCGCCGGGTCAACTTCTTCCGCCCCATCACCCTGCGGCCTTTCCCAGGACAGGCCTTCCAGGAGGCGCTGCGAGCCAGCGGCGGCGCCCTGCTGGTGGTGGAATCGGCCCAGGGGCAGCTGGGACGAATCATTAAGGAGGCCCTGGCGGAGGAGGAATCCGGCAGTTTCCAAACCCTATACCGCCCGGGGGTGGGGATTACCGCGGAAGAGATCATGGAGGCGGTTCCGCTATAAGAAGCTTTCTTTAAAGAAATGGAGGAGGCGGTCCCGCGGTGAGCGAACTTTCCATGCCCCGATCCTGGAACCGGGAAAGCAAGCCGCACCGCTTTTGCCCGGGGTGCGGCCACGGGCTGGTTTTAAAGGCCCTGGGAGAGGCTCTGGACCAGCTGCAACTGAGCCGGCGGACGGTCTTTGCTTGCGATATTGGGTGCTCCCTGCTGGCCTGGGATTTTTTTGACGTCGATTCCCTGCAGACCCATCACGGGCGTACTATTCCGGTAATGGTGGGGTTAAAGCGGGCCCAGCCCGAACAGGTGGCGGTGGCTTACACCGGCGACGGGGGAGGATACGCCATCGGGCTGCAGCACCTGATCAGCGCCGCCGTCCGGGATGATGCGATAACGGTGATCCTGGTCAACAATACCACCTATGCCATGACCGGCGGGCAGATGGCCCCCACCACCCTTTTGGGGCAGAAAACGGAGACCACCCCCTTCGGCCGCGACCGGGAGGAGACGGGCCTCCCTTTTAAAGGACCCGAGGCCCTGGCCGCCCTGGCTTCCCCGGAGGCCTATATTGCCCGGGGAACGGTATCCAAAATCAAACCCCTGACCAAGCTCCTGGTTAAAGCCTTGCAAAGGCAGCTGGAGGGGCACTTCTCCTTTGTAGAGGCCCTCTCCACCTGCCCCACCAACTGGAGGACCAATGCCCGGGAGACCTGGGGTTTTCTGGAGCAGGTCATGAGCTCCTATTACCCCGTGGGCGAATTTCCCGCCGGGGCCGGAGCCCGGGAGGAGGCGCAGCTAACTTCATGAGAAGCTGGAAAATTGTCGTGGCCGGGGAAGGGGGGCAGGGGGTGCAGGCCCTGGCCCAAACCCTGGCCCTGGCGGCCTACCACGGGGGGCTGGAGTCCCTTTACATACCGAATTTCGGCATCGAGCAGCGGGGCGGGGTCTCTCTGGCCATGGTGCAACTCTCCGCCGCCCCCATCGGGGCGCCCAAATTTCAAATTGCCGATCTTATCGTCGCCCTTAGCCCTCGCTCTTACCGCCGCTGCTTTCAACACCTGGGTCCCGAGACCATGGTTCTGTATGACAGCTCCCTCATGGAGCCCCCCCGGGTGGAGGACCAGGTGGTGGGCCTGCAGGCCTACGATACCATTGCTCCCGAAGCTTTTGCCGAAAGGGTGGGGAGACACCCCCGCCGGGAGGAGAGCCCGCCCCCGGGGCGGCGCTTGATTGCCATACCTGCGTCGGACCTGGCCCGGAAACATCTTCATCCCCGGGTGTTCAATATGATTGTCCTGGGCGCCATCGGGGCGATTACGGGCATGGTGGAGCTGGAACTGATCAAGGAAGCCCTGGCGAAAAAACTGGACCGCCGTTTTGCCAAGGATCCCGACTTGAAGGAGAACAATTTCAAGGCTCTGGAGTTGGGCTGGGAGAAAGGAACCCAGGCGGCAAAAGAAGCCGCCGTGGGAGCGGAGGTTTGAGCCATGGGAAAAACTTTCCGCCGCCTGGAAAGCAAAGGGAAGAAGGCCGTATTTGCCGTATCGCCGGAGCTCTGCAAGGGATGCGGCCTGTGCATAGAGAAATGTCCTTCCCAGGTCCTGGACTGGTCGGATATAATCGGGGTTTACGGGACGCCCATCGTGGAACCCAAGCGCATGGAGCGCTGTACCGGCTGCCGGATTTGCCAGCTGCTTTGCCCCGATGCCGCCATCGACATTATCCGGGATAATAAAAAAGAGCAAAAAGAAGGCGAGGGGGCAAAAGGGATGACGTCGGCGGCGTCGAAATGACCTGGAGCCTCCCCCTTTTGGGCGGGAAAGAGAGGCTTTCCATTCCGAGCCGGAGGGCTTCTTTT
>Ga0209508_1000217_pt1 | contig 67769 bp, 70 predicted proteins | sample AD_UKC129_MetaG_FD_184427 | JGI IMG/M metagenome (GOLD analysis project Ga0209508, IMG submission 184427) | Active sludge microbial communities of municipal wastewater-treating anaerobic digesters from Canada - AD_UKC129_MetaG (SPAdes) (version 2) | ecosystem: Engineered > Bioreactor > Anaerobic...
TGCACGGATATTGATGATGTCTTTATAAAAAGACACGGCTTTGGAAAACCTGGCAAGTATGCCTATGTTTCTGTTTCAGATACTGGGATAGGCATGGATGAGATGACAAGGGAAAACTTATTCAATCCATTTTTTACCACAAAGGAGGTGGGTAAGGGAACTGGACTTGGATTATCTATAGTCTATGGTATAGTAAAACAGCATAACGGTTTTATAACAGTAGAATCAGACCTTGGTAAAGGTAGCACCTTTACGATCTTTATCCCTATCACTTATGATGAAGATAAGGAAGAAAAACATTACACAGATTCTGAGTTCGAAAAGGGTTATGAGACGATTCTTATCTGCGAAGACGATGACGAGGTAAGGTCTTTTATGGAAGAGATACTAAAAAACGCCGGTTATAATGTTCTTACTGCAAAGGATGGCATTGAATCAATAGATATATTCAATAGATATGCAAATATTATTGATTTAGTAATCCTCGATATCATAATGCCAAAAAAGAACGGTATTGAGGTATATGAAGACATAAAACTTATAAAACCTGATGTAAAGGCATTTTTTATAAGTGGTTATCCGAAGGATGTTTTAGAAAAGAAGGGTAAGACCTTTAATGGAATGGAGGTTGTAACAAAACCCATTAAACCGCATGAACTCTTAAAAAACATCAGGTCTGCCATAGAAGGCGAAAAAAAACAATTAAAATAAAAAAGGAGAAGACCATGGATTTAATGAAGGTAATTCACGAGAGAAGGAGCATAAGGAGATATAAGAAAGACCCTATCCCCGAAGAGATTATTATGGAGATTTTAAATGCAGCAAGGGTTGCACCTTCATGGGCAAACACCCAGGTCTGTAAATACATTATTGTGAAAGACAAAGACATAAAGGAAAGGCTAAAAGAGGCCCTATCACCTACAAATCCTGCAAGGGAAGCGTTCTCCCAGGCACCGATTGTTATATGTCAGGTTGCACAGAGGGGGGTATCTGGATTTAAAAAGGGTGAACCTGCTACCATCAAAGGTGACTGGTTCATGTTTGATGCAGGGATAGCAATGGAACATATAGTCCTTGCTGCGTGGAACTTTGGACTGGGAACAGTCCACGTGGGTTCATTCGATGCAGAAAAGGCAGAAAAAATCTTAAATATACCCCAAGGGTTTACCATAGTAGAAATGACACCTATAGGTTATTTCGATGAGGTACCGAAACCGACACCAAGAAAACCCTTGAGCGAATATATTTTCTTAAACACCTTTGGTGAGCCCTATGTGATTGAATAATACTCTAAATTGGTAGAGGCAGTTATAGCCGCCTCTACCTATAATTTTTTTATATTACGCCCATACCCTTTAATACAGAAAGCATAACCGCTGCTGCCATAACAGAACCTACCTGACCACCTGCATTGGCACCCATGGCATGCATGAGCAGATAACTCTTCTTATTGTATTTCTGGCCTTCTTTCTGGACAACCCTGGCAGACATGGGAAATGCCGAAATGCCTGCTGCACCAATAAGGGGATTAATCTTACCGCCTGTTATATAATATAGCACCTTTCCAAAAAGCACACCACATACTGTATCAAGACAAATGGCAATCAGACCCAAAGTTAAGATAATAATGGTTGTAGGTTGCACAAAAACCTTACCATCCATTGTAGCGCCAACGGATATACCCAACAGTAAGGTTACAATGTTTGCAATTTCATTTTGTGATGCCTTTGTTAATCTCTCCACAGCCCCTGATTCCCTCATTAAGTTGCCGAGCATAATTGTTGCAAGAAGCGGCAATCCTTTAGGCGCAATCAGTCCACCTACAATTGTGATGACTATGGGAAAAAGCAATTTTGTTGTCTTTGAAACAGTTCTCTTACCTGACTTCATAATTGTTTCCCTTTCTTTTTTCGTTGTCAGTATCCTCATAATAGGTGGTTGAAGCACAGGAACTAAAGACATATAAGAATAGGCCGCAACAGTACATGGACCTAAGAGGTTCTGGGCATACTGGGATGCCACATATATTACAGTTGGGCCATCACAGGCACCGATAATCCCTATTGTCACCGCCTCGTTGTATTTGAAACCCAGTGCCAGTGCAAGAAGTAATGTAAGAAAGATACCACATTGTCCTGCAGCACCAAGAAGAAACGTATAGGGGTTTTCTAAAACAGGTGTAAAATCAGTCATAGCACCGATACCGATAAATATAAGGAGGGGAAAGAGTTCTGTAATTATCCCTGCATTATATATGGTTCTCAGAAAACCTTCCTCTTCCATAACCCCTGATAAGGGGACGTTTACAATTATGCATCCAAATCCAATTGGGACAAGAAGAAGAGGTTCAAAATCTTTTTTTATGCCAAGATAGAGCAAAAAGCAACCTATCACCATCATTACAAGATTAGACCAGTGCAAGCTCGCAAACCCTGCAATAAGTCCATTCAATCCGCTTAGAATCGCATCTAACATCGTCATCTCCTCCTTTAGTCTTTCTTTTCTTCTTCAGGATTATAAGGGAAAATCTTTTTTAATATAGACATGATAAGGCTTAATAAAATAAGTGTAATCATTGTCCCGCCCATGCCTACAACGAGCATTGTTAAACCAAATGTCCATCGATCCATCATGTTAAAGACCCTCCTAAGGATTATTTATTTATTTTTTATAATGTTGCCCTGTTAAGCAAATAAAACGATCCCTGATATAAGGGATAAAGAATAAAAAAATAAAAGAATGAAACTATGTTGGCATCTATTATTAATCGGGCTGAATCTTTTCTGCCCTGTTTATGAAGTGTTTGTTTTATAAATTCGTTGAACATGTATTCATTTATTTTAAATTTTAAAAATTTATACCATTCAAATTTTATCCAGTCAAGATTTTTAACATGGCCTTTGAAAATAAAAAAAAGCAAATAATATCAACTAATTCCATAAAAAACCTTGATAATCTATATACTTTTTTGTTAGATTTGGTCGTGTATAAAAAAAATAAAAAAATATGGTTTATCCGCGAACCTCTATTTGAGGAATTAAAGAAAGATTTTTGTTATTTATGCCACAAGAAAATAGAAGAAAAAGACAGAATAAAGGTTGGGGAAAACATATACAGACATAAAAAATGTAACCCCCTGCATTTTGAAAATGTTTCAAAACTAAATCAAAGGTCTCAAAAAAATCTCTTATAAAACAGAGAAAAGGCAAAGAAAAGAAAATTTAAAAGAACTATCGTGGCGCCTGTAGGAAGGTCAAGAAAAAAAGATATTACAATGCCTGATATTACAGACAAAACCCCTACAAAAGAAGAGATAAAAAGGGTTCCCTTGAAACCTTTCGAGAACTGTAATGCCGTTACAGAAGGCAGAATCAAAAGGGCTGTAACAAGTAAAATACCCACTGCCTTCATTGCAAGAACCACTGTGACAGCAGTCATAAGATAAAGCATCGTATTTATTCTTTTGACATTTACACCGGATACCCTTGCAGACTCTTCATCAAAGGTAATAAATAAAAGCTCCTGGTAAAAAAAACTTATCAAAAAGATAAAGGCAATAGATAAAAAAATAGATATAAAAACCTCTGTCCAGTTTATTGAGAGGATGTTACCGAAAAGATAGCTGAAAAGGTCTATATTAAAACCATTGGCCACACTCGAAATAAAAACCCCCGATGCAATGCCCAGTGAAGCGACAATGCCTATGGCAGCATCACCGAAAAGCCTCGCCTTTTCCTTTAGTTTCATGATTCCCAGCGCACTTGCCATAACAATAGGAATGGCAATATAAAACGGATAAAATTTAAACCATATCCCTATGGCTATGCTACCGAATGTCACATGGCTTAAGCCATCACCTATAAGGGAAAGATTTCTCAACACGAGAAACACCCCGAGCATTGAACATAACATTGAAATAAAAAAACCGGCAATGAGTGCCTTCTGAATAAATCCGTGGCTTAAAAACTCAACCATGTTTATAACTTTTTCTGAATATGTCCTCTGTATTGTGTCTGTGACATATCAGATGTTGTGTATATTCACCGAAATATTCTGTCATGGCCTCAGATTCACAAAAGGATTGGAAGGTACCGAAAAATATAACCCTTTTATCCAGATAAAGCATAGAAGAGGCATATCTGCCTATGGTGCCTGTGTCATGGGTGATCATAATAATGGTAGTTGACTTTTTTTTGTTCAATCCTTCGAGGATATCAAAAAATTTTTCCCTTGTCTCAGGGTCTAAGGCAGCCAGTGGCTCATCGAGAATAAGAAGCTCTGGCTCATTAACCAGTGCCTTTGCAAGTAAAACCCGCTGCCGTTGCCCTCCTGATAACTCACCGAAAAATTTTTCTTTTAAATCCAAAATGCCAAGTAAATCAAGGTATCTATCCATGGTCTTTAAGTCTGGCCTATAAATCCCTTTCCATGACCTTTTCTTGGACAGAAGACCCAAGGCCACTATCTCCTTTACCTTTGCTGGAAAATGGTTTTCAGAAAAATAATTTTTCTGTGGCAGATAACCTATGCGATACCAGTCTTTAAACAAAAATGTTCTTTCACCAAAGATATACACATCACCCCTTTGGGGTTTTAAAAGCCCTGTTATCAATCTTACAAGGGTCGTCTTACCGGAACCGTTCGGACCGACAATAGCCAAAAAGGAACCTTTTTTCAGGTCAAAAGATATACCTGATAACACCTCAAAAGAATTATAGCTAAAGTATACATCTTTTACAGAAAGAACATTCTCATCCATCATGGGCATTCAAGGCCTTTCTTTAAATTTTTAAGGTTTTCCTCCATAATGGATATAAACGTAACGCCCTTATCCATTTCCTCTTTCGATATATTATGGCATCCGTGTAATTTTAAAAGCCCTACACCTGTCTCTTTTTCCAATACATAGGCAATCCGTGGGGTAATTATTTCCTCGTAAAAGATGTATTTTATGTCCTTTTCCTGGATAATCCTTTTCATCTGCGCAATGATTTTTGGTGTAGGCTCAGCATCTGGTGAACCTCTGTAAGCGGATATGTATTCTAAGTTATATCGCTGTGCCAGATAACCAAAGGCAAAGTGTCCTCCGTGGAGAATAACCCTTTTTTTACAGGAATCGAGGTTTTTTTTGAACTTTTCATCAAGTTCTACGATTTTTGCCTTGTATTCTTCTGCATTTTTTTGATAATAATCCCTATTTATAGGATCTTTTTTTGTAAGTCCTGTAAGTATATTGTCTATCATAATCTGGACATTTGTCATATCAAGCCATATATGGGGGTCAATATTGCCATGTTCTTCTGCGGCGCCATGAAATCCTCTATGGCCATGTTTGTCATTGTGAAGTTCTAAAAATTTTATACCTGAACTTGCATCTATTATGGATAATTTTTTATTTTCAATACCTTTTATGAGGTTTTCTGCCCATGGTTCCATAAATTTTCCTGTATAAATAAACATATCTGCCGAATTTATCCTTAAAATATCACCTGCCTTTGGTTCAAAGCTATGCGCCTCAACCCCTGGTGGGAGAATAAGGGATACATCTGCCTTTTCACCTGCAATGTTTTTTGTAAAATCATATAAGGGAAAAAGGGTGGTTATAATCTTTAACCTGTGGCCCTTTGAATCTCCATGGTTTTGCCTGCAGCCAGAAATAAAATTTGCCGTAATCAAGAAAATACAAAAAAACAATACAGCTGATTTCAAAGCCTTTTGTCTCATTGAGAAACCACCTGTTTTATCAAACAGTTTTTACAGAATCCGTAAACCTGTAGCATATGGGAAACCATATGTCCCTTTAACCCATCCTCCACCTCTTTTTTTATTTCCTCCATACCACAGAAGGTTATGTCTTCCACCCTCCTGCATGAAACACACACAAAGTGGTGATGATGTTCTTTTCTATGGCAGTAGAAATAATACAGCTTCCTATCAGGATGGATTATCTTTATGATAACACCCTCTTTTGCCAACTCTTCTAAATTTCTATATACTGTAGGCAATCCTATATTTTTGAACCTCTGTTTTAATTTTGACCTTAGCTCATCGGGGCTCATATAGGTCTTCTCTGCGGCCATAATTTCCATAATGGCAATACGTTTTGGCGTTACCTTTAATTTTAAACCTTTAAGTATCCTGTAAAAATCATTCTCCATAGTTTTAAATAGAAACGATTTTCATTTAGATAATAATAGCTTTTTTTAAATTTGTCAATAAAATAAAAGAGTTTGAATTTTTTGTATATAGATTTTAAAAAAGATTTCTGTTTTTAGATGCCTTTATGGGTGGCAATGGCTAAAAGAAGGAAAAATTAGTTTTATTGCTTTTTATTTAAAGATTTGTGTTATCTTTTCTTTTGCCTCTGCAATCTGGCTATTACTTAATTGAAGGCCCTTTTCTGTCCTTAAAGGTTCACTCTCAATCTTAAAGATCCTTTCTTTCATGCCCATCTGTTTTTTTATACCCGCTGGCATATCTGGTATTATGCCTATTGCCTTTTTTACATCCTCAGGAAATTTTCCAGGGTCTGCGGTCTCATAGATTACAGATGCGATATCATGTTTTCCTTTTAAGAATATTTCAAGGCTTCTCCAGCCCACTGCACCATGGGGATCAAGAATAATCCTGTATTTATTATACACGGCCTCCATGGTTTCATAGTGTTCAGGGTTTGTAACACCTACTGAAAAAAGGTCACGCCTCATCTCATCAAGGTCTGGCATCTTGTCTATTACACCCGGTCTTATTACCTGATTTGTCTTTGGGTCGCGTTCATCATACATATGTCCACCGTAGAAGTCTATCAGCCTCGCAAGATTACTGGGATGGGATACAATCATGGCAGAGGAAGGAGACTTTACTGATGGCCGCACAGTATAAATGCCTGTTGAAAGAAAATCTGGAAATTCTGTGTTTTCGTTTACACCACATATGATTTTTTTAACAGGCAGCCCCATCTGCTTTGCAATGACAGTGCCCATCATGTTTCCAAAATTTCCTGAAGGTATGCTTGCAATGAATCCTTCTGGACACTCATCTATCCTTGAATATGCATAAAAAGGATAGACTGCCTGTGGCAGCAGTCTGCCAAGGCTAATAGAATTTGCAGAGGTAAATCTATCTCTATCTCCGAACACACGGAATGCAAAATCCTTATCATTTAGAATATTTTTTGCCAGCGCCTGACATACATCGAAATCACCATTCACATCAAAGGCGTAAATATTTTTCATCAGGGTCGTCATCTGCCTTCTCTGGCCTTCACTTATGGAATGTCCGGGAAAAAATACAATATTATCTATATTTTCCAGCCCCCACAGGGCATCTGCCACAGCCCCACCTGTATCTCCGCTTGTGGCCACAACAACCACCCTTTTTAGTCCCCTTTCACCGAGAAAATAGTTCAGGGTTCTACCGAAAAAACGGGCTGCATAGTCTTTGAACGAATAAGTAGGCCCCTTTGTTAACCACATGATGTATGTCTTTCCCGTAACATGTTGAACCTCTGTGGGAATCTTATCCTCGCTATATGCATCGTTTAAGATTAATCTGAGTTTTTTCTCAGGTATCTCTGATAAAAGAAACGGTGAAAGCACCTCGAAGGCTATTTCGCTATAAAGCATACCCCTCATGGATCTGACCTTTTCATAGGAAAGCCTCGGTATATCTTCTCTTGCAACCATGTAAAGACCATAATCCGGTGCCAGGCCTTCAAGAAGGGCAGTTTCGAAATCTACCCTGTGTGACTTATTATTTGTGCTGTAATATGTAATCTTTTTCATATAGCATGTAGCATACAAAAAGTTTCATATTTTTTCAACTTAAGTTATAATTAAAAATAATGAAAATAGTTTTTAAGATTTTGATAATCCTTATTTTGGTTTTCCTTGTCTCAATGAATGTGCGCGCCGAATCATTGCCTCAGTTATCAAAGGAAGATGCCGTCAAAATTTTAATAGAATCTTTAAAGGACAATAAAACAATAGACCTTACACGATATTACTTAAAAGAGGGTTCTATATATACTTTGATAACCGAAAATAATGACCTGGAAAAATACAAAACCCTTGAAGAAAAGGGATTTGTTATCTTAAAGCCCATACAGGATAATAGGGATACTGAGAAAAAATACGGCTTAGTTTTTACAGAAAAGGCTGAACCCTACATTATCAAAAAAGACGATGACTCTAAAGACAAGGCACTTGTTTCAATAGGCAAGGCTGAAAAGATAGATTTAATGTAATTGAGACTAATATCACCAAAGGAATATAAGGCAGATTTTTTAATTGGTTATAGGCTGACCCCTTTTGGTGAGATATTAATGGGTAAACAGATTATTTTTGAGAAAAAAGAAGATGTTTTCTTTGAACATAGAGACGGAGGCTGGAAGATAAGATTTAAAACATCTTTTTAGCCCTTAAATCTAAATAAAAAGGCCCGTTGCCGGGCCTTTAAAAGATTAAACAAGTATTATCCTACCTTGACAATTAGTGATGCTGCTGTGTCACCAGCGGCACATCCTGTAAAAAGCCCATAACCGCCTCCTGCCAGCACGAGTTCCTCTATCATTTCTATAATAGCCCTGCCGGCTGTAGGACCTTGAGGATGGCCGTAAATCAGGGATGAACCATAATTATTTATCTTCATAAGATCAAACCCCGTCTCTCTGGCAATGACGAGATCGTTTACTGCAAAAGGGTTGTGTGTTTTTAAGGCCTTTATATCAGCGATAGTCAAACCTGCATTGGCAAGGGCCATTCTGCTTGCAGGGACCGTAGCAGCAGGCATATACATGGGTTTTACCCTTGCAAAACCATAGGAAACGATCTGGATCTCTATTTTTGGATCAGCACTTAATTCCCTGGCCTTTTCCCTTGTCGTCACAATAATTCCACAGTTTCCGTCTGCGGGAAATGTCTGTGCACCAAAGCTCAGCACTCCATTAGGGTATTGAGGTTTTAATTTTGCAAGACCTTCTGCCGTGGTTGGTGTCCACCCTTCGTCTTCCTCAAGGAGCTTTTTTGTTTTCTTATTCACGGTAACCTCTGGTGGAAATATGTATCTTTTCTGAAATGCCCGGTCATTGGCAAGGGCTTCCTGATACTGCTCAAAACGTCTTAATACTACTGCATCGCATTCTTCTTTTGTAAAGCCGTAATCGGCAGCTACATTTTCTGCTGTCTGCACCATATAGGCACGGTGTCGCGGGGTGCCTGCAAAATTATCCATGTTCCAGTCTTCCCTTTCAGGCTGTCCACCGGGTCCTAATGGATTGGGCCATATGGTATGCGGTCCATTGGAACATCTATCTGCCATAAGGCCAAAGCCTACCTCGTATACACCAAGCTCAAGGTCTTTGGCAATAAGATTAAGGATCGTGGTAGATGTTGAGCATGCCTGATTTATGAATATGGCAGGTAGAAATTTCTTATCGTCTGTAAGGATTGCTGCCGCATAGTTATGGGCAACAAACCAGTGTTTCTGGGCAACGGTGGAACCAAAATACAAGTAATCAATGATGGTGGGCTCGATTTTTCTTGAAAGAAACCAACGCCTTGCAGTGTTTGCACCGAGTTCAATTGCATTGTCGTGCTGCATGCTGCCCTGCCACCGGGAAAACGGGGTAGAATAATAACCTTTGTAGGGAATAAAAGCCTTTGTATATGCCTTCATATTCTTTTCTCCTTAATTGTCTAAAAAACAAACAGGTCTAAACCGCCCATCATATTGACGATGGCGCCTGTCATATACGCTGCCTTATCTGAGGCAATAAATGCTATCACATCGGCAATTTCCTGAGGAGTTGCTGGCCTGCGCATGGCAATCCTGTTTTCTAAACGCTCCCTGATTTCTGCGGGGATGGGCTCGTAATAGGCTTCTGTATTTGCTACACCAATAAGAACACAATTGGCTGTTATGTTGAACCTCGCACCTTCAAGTGCTGTTGATTTGGCTAAACCAATAAGACCTGCCTTTGCAGCGCCATAACTCGTCTGTCCATAACCACCCATTACGCCTGCCACAGATGTCATATTTATAATGCGACCCCATTTGTTTTGGCACATATCAGCCCATGCCTCTTTTATGCAATAAAAGGCAGAGTTAAGACATAGTTTCACCTCATTATCCCAATCCTCTATAGTGGTTTTTGCAATGGTTACCATGCGACGCATCTGGGCCATATTGTTTACAAGGATGTTAACAGAACCGAGTTCTTTTTTAATAATAGTAAAACCTTCCTGTACGCTTTTGTAATCCCTGCCGTTCATTTTAACGGCAATTGACCTGCGACCCATTGCCTGTATTTCCTTTGCCACAGATTCTGCACCCTCCATGTGACCGAAACCGGTTACTGCTACATCAGCCCCGTCTCGGGCTAATGCAAGGGCAGCTGCCCTTCCAATGCCGTGAGGCATTGAAGCACCTGTTACCAATGCGATTTTTCCTTCTAATGACATTTTAACCTCCTCGTTTATTTTTTTATCTTATCTGTCTTTAAAATTTGGTTTTCTCTTCTCTATAAAGGCCTTCATCCCCTCTCTGCCGTCTTCTGATACATAGGCAACAACGAAACAGTTATTTTCGTGGTTAATAGCCGATTCAAGGTCCATATTCATCCCTTTATCAATGGCGTTTTTTAAGAGACTAAGAGCTAATTTGGGCTTTGAAGCAAGCTTTTTTGCCCATACCTTTGCCTCTTCCATAAGTTTATCCCTTGGAACTACCCTGTTTACAAGGCCAATTCTGCATGCCTCTTCACCGCTTACAGCCTCACCCATGTATAGTAATTCTTTTGCCTTGGCTATGCCGATAAGCCTTGGAAGCCTTTGGGTCCCCCCTGATCCAGGAATAATACCGAGGTTAATCTCAGGGCATCCAATTTTTGCATCCTCTGAGGCAATTCTTAAATCACAGGCCAATGCAAGTTCACAACCACCTCCAAAAACAAAACCGAATAGTGCGGCGATGGTGGGTTTTTCTATTTCTGCAACTTTATCAATGCACATCTTCGATATCCTGCCAAAGGCATAGTAATCGGGGATGTTTTTTCCAGCTACCTCTTTAACATCGAGGCCAGCTGCAAATGCCTTTTCTCCTGAACCGGTGAGTATTATTGCCTTTACATTGTCATCCTTCTCCAGATCGCAAAAGGCTGCATAAATTTCTTTATAAGCCTTTTCATTAAGGGAATTCACTGGAGGCCTATTCAAACTGACAATGGCAATATTTTCTTCTTTTTCCACATACAATGTTTCGTATTCCATACTATCCTCCCAATATTTTTAAATTTTCCATTGTGTCCTTTTAATATCCATTTCCGAATACCTTTTATCGATTTTGACGTTTCCTTGCAACTTTTTGTGTTTTTTAAAAACTGGATATTTCACAAAATTTTCAACGGGAATAATATTTTCAGCTACAGTTAAATTTAGTTTAAATCTTCTATTATTGTTCATTATTGTATAATAATAACTATTTGAACATAACATTTATTAAATTGTCAAGTCTTTTTTAGCACAGCAGAATAAAAAAATAAAATCAATGTATATCGAATAAAGAAAAGGTGATTAAATTTAAATTAGGTTCACATTAGTGAACATTAAACCTTAAAACGATAGGTATAAGACCACGGTTTTTTTAATTTAATGTTTTTTCAAAGGGTAATGGTATTAATGCTTCTTTTATATATTAATCGGATTTTGAATTGTTGCATCTGGTAGAATTAGAACATCTGGGGTCTTTTTCTTGTATTCCTTTTCAATAATCTTTACGATCTCCTCTAAGTCCTTTGACCAGTAAATGTTCTTTTCTATGCCGAACCAGAATTCATTGGCTTTATCCTTGTGTCTTGAATAGATAAATACATTTCTTACCTTATCCGGTTTTTTCCTGATACCAAAAGGCAACCTCCCCCAGGTAGTTTTTCCGAATCTTCCAAAAAGGTAATGCACTATTTGACCTTCTGGCACATCGCATAATAGCACAATATCACCGCCATTATCCTTAAGGAGCGATTCTGCTACAGAAAGGGAAATAACAGCCTCATTTGCCTTGCTTAAAGAGTTTGCAAACACAATATCAGCTTTATATGGAATATTTGTGTAATAATGGATAGGCGCAACATTTAGCATATAATTATATAAATCGTCAGGTTTACCAGCATATATATCCGTAATATCTGCACTGGTGTTTATAAGACAGTCTATTTTTATATCGAGCCCAGCAATTCTCCCAGATTCTATGATATCATCCAGTAATGGGTTGTTTTTGTATTTACCCAAGGAAAAACACGATTCCCTATAATTTTGCAAAAGTTTACCATGGTGATATTCAATGGAATCTATATGGCTTAGAGCAGGCATAATTATCTTATAACCACCACCGAACCCACAAAAGGCATAGGGAGTAAAAGAACCTATGCCAATTCTTACATCACACAAAAGGTATTCTTTGTTAATTATAACTGGGGTACCCAACCCTGTTTTTCCGATGTATTCACAGTTTTCGTAAGGATTGTGGTTATATACAGTAAACCTCTCCAGTGTCTCTTCACCAAGTTTCTTTCTAAATCCATTGTTGTCTAAAGCAGCATGCGTGCCACCACCGCATAAAAACCTCACCTGCTCTTCCCTTATATGGAATCTATCCAGTAATTCAATAAGATAGGGGATTATTTTATATGCCTTCGTAGGCCTTGAGAGATCGTCAAAAACCACACATATTTCACATGATTTAGTTAGTTTTTCTTTTATTAAAGGCATAATAGATAACACAGCATTTTTTATTTCATTATCGTCTAACACATGTTTTCTGTCTCCATTCATCTCAAGGAAAGAAATATTCCAGTTATCGGGGAGAAGGAACTTTATTTCCTTTTTTTCACCCCATAAACCATGTTTAAGTCTTATCTCCATAGATATCCTTTTAAAAAAATCTCTAAGATTGATAAATCAATGATAGCAAAAATAGAAAACTTCTTCACTAATTTAATTAAGACAAATTTTTGTTGACAAAATCACCTTTATATTTAATAAAATTAAAAAAGGGGATTAACACTATATAAAAATTAAAGGGGTGAAACATGAAAAAAATGGTATTTTTTTCCTTTATTTTGGTATTTTTTTCTGTCCTTTTTCTTACAGTTTCCGATTCCTATGCACAGAAGACCATAAAAGTAGGTATAGTTGATACCTATACAGGTCCTCCGAGCACATTTACCATTGATGTTCGCGATGGATTTGAGATGGCTGTTAAAAAAATAAATGCAAAAGGTGGGGTTTTGGGTAGAAAAATAGAATTTACCACAAGGGATGAAAAATTCAAACCTGATATTGGGCTTGCCATGGCAAAAGAGCTTGTTCTTAAGGAAAAAGTTGATATTTTAATGGGAACTATAAACAGCGCCACAGCCCTTGCTGTGTCTGACTTTGCAAAAAAAGAAAAGATCCCTTTTTTTGTTACATTCTCAAAGAGCGAAAAGATTGTTGTAGATAAAGGACACAGGTATGTATTCAATATGAATGAAAATACCATGATGGCAGGTAGAGCAGCAGGATACGTCCTTGGCAAAAAACCATATACAAAATACTGGATCGCTGGGGATGACTATGAATACGGACACTCTGTAGCCAATAATGTCTGGGAAAATATTCAAAAATATAATCCAAAAGCTGTGCTTATTGGACAGACATGGTGGAAGGTAGGTGAGGCAGATTTTACACCTTACATAACCCAGATACTTGCTGCAAAGCCTGATTTTATAATAGTAGCAACAGGCGGATCAGGGATGGTAAACTTCCAGAAAGCAGCCAAGGCAACAGGACTTGCAGAAAAGATACCATTTTATCAACACACTGCCACAGAGCATTCGGTGTTAAAGCCTCAAGGACAGAATGCGCCTGAAGGGGTATATGGGACATGCAACTATTTCTTCTACTATCCTGATACACCAGCAAATAGGGCATTTGTTGAAGAGTTTAAAAAGGAATATAAAAGAGAACCAAGGATAGGTGCACTTTCAGGTTACATGACAGCCATGTTTATTGCTGAAGGCTATAAAAAGGCAGGAAGCTTGGATAAAGAAAAATTTATCAATGCCCTTGAGGATATGATCCTTGATAGCCCTGTTGGCAAGTTACAGATAAGAGGATGTGACCATCAACTTCTCCTTCCCATGTATTTTGGTAAAACTAAAAAAGATCCTAAATACGATTTCCTAATAGCAGGGGATATAGAGGTTATTCAAAGTAAAGACTATATGCCCACATGTGATGAAATAAGAAAGATAAGAACGTATAAAAGATAAATATACTTTTAAGTATGGATCTAATAGCCCAGATTTTTTCTACCAAGATATTGAGCCAGATTTTTGTAGGCTTAAGCAGAACAACAATCCTTTTTATAGTATCCTCAGGCCTGAGTCTAATACTCGGTGTCCTGAGGATACCTAATGTAGCTCATGGTTCTTTATATATGATAGGAGCCTTTACTGCATATACCACTTCAATGGTTTTTGGAGGTGGTAATACTGGTTTCTGGATGTCATTGATTATTGCACCTCTTTTCGTGGCCCTTATAAGCCTTATAGCAGAGAGGGGTCTTTTTCAATACCTATATGAACGAGAACATCTTATGCTCCTTCTCCTCACCTTTGCATTTTCTCTTGTCTTTGGAGACCTTGTTAAAATGGTCTGGGGGGCAGAATATAAATCAGTTCCTGTTCCACCAATGTTTCAGGGATATGTATATCTAATAGGAGGGCTGCCCTTTCCCCTGTATAATTTTTTCCTTTTGATTATAGGTCCTATTGTTGCAATTGTTCTTTGGCTTATTGTAAATAAGACAAAGATAGGAAAAATTGCAAGGGCAGCTGCAGTGGATAGAGAAATGGTTGATGCAGTGGGCATAAATGTAAGCTGGGTTTTTGCCTATGTATTTATAATAGGTTGTTTACTTGCTGGCCTTGGAGGAGCGCTTGTTGCTCCCACAGTTAGTGTGACCCTTGGTATGGACCATACCCTCATCATGGAGGCATTTCTTATTGTTATTATGGGTGGACTTGGCAACATCTGGGGTGCCCTTTTAGGTGCCCTTATTTTTGGTCTTGCTCAGTCTTTAGGCATATTGATATGGCCACAATTTGGTATTGTTTTTCCTTATGCAGCAGTTATATTTGTCTTATTATTAAGACCAACAGGTTTGCTTAAATCAACCTGGTAAATAGAGGGTTTATGGAAAAAGTTTTTTCAAGAAAAAAAGCTATCATATGGGGTTTCATTGGATTAATTATACTTTTTATTTTTCCTTTATTTTTGCCAAGGTTCTATGTATACCTCATTTCTATTATACTACTGACAGGCCTGCTTGCAACAAGCCTAAATATTGTTCTTGGTTACGGTGGCATATTTCAGTTTCATCATGCTGTATTTTACGGTGCAGGTGCATATGCCACTGCGCTCATGATTATCAAATCAGGACTAACACCATGGCTTGGTTTTTTAGTCGGACCATTAGTGTCAGTTCTTTTGTCTCTCATAATGGGAATAATATGTATAAGGCTATCCAAACTTTATTTCGGGATGCTCCAGATCTCCCTTGGTTCCCTTGTCTGGATCATCGTCTACAGATGGTATTCCTTCACAGGAGGAGATGACGGCATACACGGTGTCCCTCTCCCTGATATTATATCATCGCCCACAAGCGCATATTATTTTACACTTGTTATTACTTTAATCTCCATCTTTATTATGTATAAAATTATAAAGTCACCTTTTGGAAGTGCATTACAGGGTATTAGAGATAACCCTGTTAGAAGCGAGATGATAGGCATAAATGTAAAACGCCATCAGTTACTTGCCCTCATTATAGCAGGATTTTTTGCAGGCATCGCAGGCTCATTGTTTGTTGTTGTTGATAATACTGTATTTCCTGATATGCTTTTTTGGACCCTTTCCTTAGAAATACTTATTATGTGTTTATTAGGTGGATGGTTCAGTTTTTTAGGGCCTATGCTCGGTGCTGCGATTATAATATTACTAAGGACTTTTGTAAGCACATTTACATCTTACTGGACACTTGTTCTGGGTATATTGATGATGTTTGTTATATTCTTTTTGCCAAACGGTGTCCTTGGTTATATTGAAGAAAAACTATCAAAAAAGTCATAAGGAGTTTTTTTGCTACAGGTAAAAGGGTTATCTAAATCTTTTGACGGTTTCAAGGCAGTCAACAACGCAAATCTTGACGTCCAGAAAGGTGAGATAGTTGCTGTTATAGGCCCAAATGGCGCTGGAAAGACAACGCTTTTTAATCTAATAACAGGTATAATAAAGCCTGACAGCGGAAGTGTTATATTTAAAGGAGAAGACATAACAGGACTTCCACCATACGAAATATGTAGAAAACGCATATCCCGTTCCTTTCAAATTGTAAATATCTTTCCAAGACTAACTGTGTTTGAAAATACTCAGATAGCGGTTCTTGCAAGGTTTAAAAAAACATGGGATCTTTTTACACCTTCAAAAAAGATTGCAGTAGAAGAAACAGAGGAAATATTAAAAAGCGTTGGACTTTTTGATAAAAAAGACAGGGTAACTGGCCTTTTATCCCACGGTGATCGCAAGATCCTTGAGATTGCCATGGCATTAGGTGGAAATCCTGAATTTTTGATACTCGACGAACCCACTGCAGGAATGGCACCTGAGGAAACATCAAAATGTATAGAACTCATCAAATCACTATCCGAAAAGTTCGGTATTACCATATTATTCTGCGAACACGATATGGAAATCGTCTTCGGTATCGCAAACAGAATAATGGTTATGGTAAGGGGATCAACGATCATCCAGGGCACATGCGATGAGGTTAGATGCAACCAGGCTGTTCAAGATGCTTATCTCGGCGGGAGTGATGTATGCTTGATGTAATAGGTATTCACACATACTATGGATTAAGCCACATACTGTTCGATGTGTCTATTAAGGTCGATAAAGGTGAGGTTGTAGGCTTACTGGGAAGAAACGGAGCAGGAAAAAGCACGACCATGAAAAGCATCATGGGGCTAACACCACCAAAGGAGGGAAAGATTTTATTTAAAGGCGAAGAAATTACAGGTGAAAAGCCCTTTAAGTTATTCAGAAAAGGGATAGGATATGTACCCGATGATAGAAGGGTGTTCGCAGACCTATCTGTTGATGATAACCTCGAAATAGTTTTCAGAAGGGGGAATGAATGGAATAAAAAACGGGTGTACGATTTATTCCCTGCCCTTGAAGAGATTAAAAACAGAAGGGCTGGCAATTTAAGCGGCGGCGAACAACAGATGCTAACCATTGCCAGGGCGCTTATGGGCTCACCTGAACTTCTTTTGCTTGATGAACCCACAGAAGGCCTTGCGCCACTTATAGTCAGAGACCTTGAAGAACAGATACTTAAGTTAAAAAATGCAGGCATAAGTATCCTTTTATCAGAACAGAACATAAGGTCAGCCATGAAATTAATAGATAGGGCATATGTAATAGATAATGGCAGAATCCGCTATGAAGGAACAGCAGCAGAATTAGAGGCAAACGAAGAGGTTAAAAAGAAATACCTCATGGTATAAAAAAATTTTTATTAAATCATGCACGGACTATTCTTTGACTTCAATCTGTATAATTGTTTATATTAATAAAAGTTTAGACAAAAACCAAATAAGGTCACATATATTTAATAACAAGGGCTCCATGGGATGTTTGTGAGATGGGTATATATTTCGTTTTTTAGTAGATATTTATAACCAGGACTACCTGTGATATATAAAAGATACATAACCGTATGCTTACTTTTTACAGCATTTATCTTTTATAATCTTTTATCCTTTGCCTCAATACTAAACGAAGATTGTCTTGGTTGCCATGAGAAATTTACAGGTTTTAATCATGGTAAGGCAAATTGTAATGAATGCCATCGTGATATCACCTCAATCCCCCATGATGAAAAATTGAAAAAACCCCTATGTAATACATGCCACAGACCTACTGATGAATATTATAAAAAAAGTATCCATAGCTTTAAAAAGATAAACTGTAAGGATTGTCATAATACCCATTTTTTAAATAAAGATAAAAAAACCTGCATTCACTGCCATCCTAATGTAACCCACAAGACACTACCAGCAAAAGAAAAACATTTAAATGCCGTGGATTGCCTTGCCTGTCATGGTAAGGCCAAGGCAGGGAATATCAACATTCAAATAAATACTGGAAAAAAAGATGTTATAAAATTAAAAGACATAGACCGGGACGGCAATAATCTTATAGATTTTATTGAATGGGACATTTTGCTCAACACCATAAACAAAGAGCTTAAAGGAAAGACAGAGATAATAAAAAACTATGATATAAAGACAGATAACCCCCATATTGTGAATAAAAAATCTGTATCCTGTAATTTTTGTCACAGTGAAGACGGACTATTTAGATACGCAAGACTCATCATAAAAGGCAAAAAAACTTTTGAAATAAATATTGATCCAAAAATATTTGTTCACGAATTGCCTTCAATTGAGGATTATAAAAAAACAATACACGGTAAAAAAGGCATCATCTGTTCAGATTGTCATATATCAGATAAACCTGTAAGCGATAGGATATGTCTTAAATGCCACGAAGATATTTATGATGTGTATAAAAAGACTGCCCATGCAAAAGATGGTGCCACAAAATGCACTGACTGTCACAACCCTCATAAGATTAAAACGTATAAAGAATTAAGCGCATCTGAAAGGGTCATGGTATGTGCAAGGTGTCATAAAGATTATATAGACAAACACAAATGGTTGCCTAATACGGTGCTGCATTTTAAGTATTTAGAATGTTCATCGTGCCATAGCCCTGAATCAAAAAAGGGTATGCTATTTAGTTTGGCAGTAAAGGGTGAAAAAGATACAAAGGCTTTAAGCTATGTTGATTTTGAGAAAATTTTCGGTTCAAAAGCAGATATAGGGAACATTATAGATTCTAATGGCGACAATACAATCTCAATGGATGAACTTATCTTTTTTGTAAACAGTTTAAGAAAAAAACTTAATAAGGACGTAGTTGTAACATCATCGATAGCTGTTACAGAAGTCCATCATAATTACTCGGAAAAAAATCTAAAGAGTAAAGTATGTACCGAGTGTCACATGACAGATGCACCCTTTTACAATTATATGTACTTAGCATTACCGCAAAAAGATGGTATGCTTTTTATACCTGTAAAAGGCACTATCTTATCGGCCATTCCAACTTCTATATTTATAGACCTTTGCATAATAGGCGAAACAAAAATAAAACACGATGATATTAAGGCGTTTTTTAATGCAGATTTTAGGGAAAAACCAAAAATCTTAAAGGAATTGGGGTTTAAACTCATTGATTTTATGGGTATTACAATAATATTTTTTATTTTTGCAGGCATCTTGGTTCATATTTTACTACGCATTGTGGTGAAAAAATGAAGGGAACATATATTCATCCACTACCTATCAGGATATGGCACTGGATAAATGCATTTATAGTGATAGTGCTTATTATTACAGGTCTCCAGTTAAGAATACCTTATATATCAATATTTGAAAATTATAGATCTGTCATACTAATTCACAAATATTTCGGCTATGCCATGACCATATCCTTTCTCTTCTGGTTCTTCTACTATATGATTACTGGCGGCTTTAAAAAACACTATTTATTAAAAATAACAGATATAAAGGCGATCCCCAATCAGGTAAAATATTATATGTACGGTATCTTTAAAGGCAAAAAAAATCCTCATACACCTTCAAAGGATAATAAATTTAATGCCATGCAAAAAATTACCTATGCAACTATTATGCTTATCTTTACCCCTGTGATTTCCTTTACAGGTATTTTATTTTCAGATATTCTGTATTTTTTTACATGGATAAATGTTATAGGTGGATTGAGGGTTTTAGATGCAATACACGTTATTTCTGCCTATATCTTTGTCTTTTATTTGATTGTCCATCTTTATATGTCCACCCTTGGAAAGAAAATCTACTCCCATACCAAAAGTATGATAACAGGATATGAAGATTAAGTAGTGCCCCATAAATTTATTATGTTCAATACATTGAAATCAATTATGGGCAATGGACCAGTTCTTTCCTTTTCCTATGGAGACTTTTAGTGGAACAGATAATCTTACAGCACCTTCCATCTCTTCTTTTACTATGCCTTCAACTGATTCAACTTCATCTTCTTTCACCTCAAGGACCAGTTCATCGTGAATCTGCATGATTATCCTTGAACATAGGTTTTCTTTTTTAATCCTTTTAAAGATGTTTATCATGGCAATCTTTATTATGTCTGCAGCAGTGCCTTGAATGGGTGTGTTCATGGCAGCCCTTTCACCGAGCTGCCTTATGGTATTATCTGAATTTTTAAGCTCCGGGAGATACCTTATCCTGCCAAAAAGTGTCCTCACATAACCGTTTTCCCTTGCTTCTTCTATAACCCTTTCCATGTATTCTTTTACACCTCTATACCTTAACAGATAGGCATCAATATAATCCTGTGCATCCCTTTGGGATATGCCAAGTTCTTTTGAAAGCCCGAATCCACTCATTCCGTATATTATGCCAAAATTTATCACCTTTGCAGTCCTTCGCATATCAGGTGTTACATTATCTGGTGAGACCCCGAATACCTCTATGGCGACCTTTGTATGGATGTCCTCATCTTTTAAAAACGTCTCTATAAGTATTGGGTCCTGGGACAGATGGGCAAGCACCCTCAATTCAATTTGTGAATAATCTGAAGACAAAAGGAGATAACCATCTTCGGCAACAAAGGCCTCCCTTATCTTTTTCCCTTCTTCACCTCTTATGGGTATATTCTGTAAATTTGGGTCACTACTACTCAGCCGTCCTGTTGCCACCACCATCTGATTAAAAGACGCATGTATCCTCCCTGTGGAAGGGTTTATAAGCATAGGAAATGCATCAATGTATGTGCTTTTTAATTTACTCAATGTTCGGTATTCAAGTATTTTTCCAGGCAACGGATGTATTGGAGAAAGGGCCTCCAACACCTCTGTATCTGTAGAATATCCAGTTTTTGTCTTTTTCTGCGGTGGGAGTTTAAGAATATCAAATAAGACCCTCGATAACTGCATTGGAGAATTGATATTAAAAGGTTCAACCCCTGATATACTGTATATCTCTTTTACAATACTGTTTATTCTTTTATCAAAATCCCTTGAGAGTTCGTTTAGTATCTTTCTGTCCACCTTTACACCATAAAATTCCATCTCTGCCAGCACCTCTACAAGGGGCATTTCAATATTTGAAAAGAGCTCTTCTAAGTTTAAATCGAGCAACTTCTTTTTAAGTATCTCTTTTAGTTCTGGCAGGCAAGAGACACCCCTTTGACTACCATCTCCTAAATACTCATCCGCTATCTCTGAAAACCTGTAGCTCTTTCTTAAAGGATTGATAAGATATGCGGCAAGCATAGTATCGAAAAACTTTTGGTCAAAAGACATGCTCAGTCTAAAATCTTGAAAGTCTTTTTTTAAGAGCACTATAAAAGGTTTTAAATTATGTATGGCAATACTCTTTCCGTATTCTATGATTTTAGGCACTTTTTCTTTATCCTGGATATTATAGATGTATAACCCGTCTGAAATCGAAATTTTTGCCAGCTCAAATTGAGGTGCTGTTTTACCCTGAATCTCTACCTCAATACCTAAAAAATTATCGTTTAATACCTCTAATTTTTCTGCCTTTTGTATCTTTTTAACATCACCTTTATCAGGTTTAAGTTCGTTGAGCAAAGTTACAAATTCAAGCTCTCTATATAACACTCTCAATGCATCTGTATCCTCTTTTTTTACCTCACAATTAAAGATATTGAAATCAACGGGACAGTCAGTTTTTATGGTGGCCAGGGCCTTACTCATAAAAGCACTATCTTTTCCGTTGATGAGCTTTTTTTTCACAGAATCCCTTTTTATTTTGTCTATGTTTTTGTAAATATTTTCTAAAGAGCCGAATTCATTTACAAGACTTTTTGCCGTTATGTCACCTATGCCTGAAACGCCGGGAATGTTATCTGAGGTATCTCCTGTTAATGCCAAAAAGTCTATCATACGGCACGGTGGGATACCGAACCTTTCTTCTACCTCTTTTGCACCGATAACAGCATTTTTCATTGTATCATACAAAAAAACTCTATCTGTGACGAGTTGCATCATATCCTTATCGCCTGTAATTATCCATATTTGGGCATCTACACCTTCGAGGCTTTTAACTATTGTGCCAATGATATCGTCTGCTTCGTAACCTTCTTTTTCGAGTACTTCAAATCCCATGGCGCTTATAATCTTCTTCACATAGGGTATCTGAATAGAAAGATTGTCTGGCATAGGCGGTCTCTGTGCCTTATACTCTTTGAAGATCTCTTCCCTAAAGGAAGGGGCCTTTGAATCAAAGGCAACGGCTAATACATCGGGACTGTGGGATTTTATGAGCTTTTTAATCATATTTATAAAGGCATAAATGGCATTTGTGGGAAGACCTACAGAATTGGAAAGATGAGGGGTTGCAAAAAATGCCCTATAGAGGTAAGAATGACCGTCTACAAGAAAGATCTTTTTCGAACGGGATAAACTATTATTTATCTTTTTAATTTCATCATCCATTTAAACACGTTAAACAGGAAAATAAGTCTTTATCTTAAAGACTTTCTTCTCCGGAAATCTATATACCTTCAAAGAAAAGGTATTCTCAATGGCCTCAAGAAAATCTTCTATCTCTTCTTTTGTCTTTGCCGTTATTGTAAACCAGAGATTGAGTTCGCCATCCCTCTCATAATTATGGGTCACACCTGGGTATGTATTTATAAATTCTGCTATCTTCTCTATTCTATCCTTTTCTGCATGAAGTCCACACAAAACACTTGCAAAACCTATCTTTTTTCTTTCAATTACTGGACCTATTCTCCTTATGATACCCCTATCTTTAAGCCTCTTTATCCTATAAAAGGCCTCATTTTCATCAATACCAATTACCTTACCTATTTCAAAAAACGGTCTTTTTTTAACAGGAAATTCATGTTGTATCAAATTCAATATCTTTCTATCAATGTCATCGAGATGCATATTAATTCTATTTTTAGCCCTGTCTTCTATCTATCATGTATTTCAATCCATTACTATTTTTTGCCACCTTTTTCATCTCAGAGGCAATTCCTGTCATTTCTCCGAAGTGTCTGAAACTCCTTTTTTTATTTGTAGCAATGCCTATGGAGAGGCTCATAATAGGATAGACCCTCTTGTTTCCCTCCCTGTCAATAGACGTTATATAATGATTCTCACGGTCCGATTCTTCATAAAAAGTGATAATTATTGTATTAAAAGAGCTGATAATCGATTTTGTTGCCTCTTCTATTTTATCTACATCCATAAGATATACAAAATCATCTCCGCCTATATGGCCTACAAAACTCCCCTCAGGTTGATATTGTTTCACCGTATTCAAGATTATCCTTCCCGTCATCTTTATTACTTCATCGCCCCTTGAAAATCCGTAATAATCGTTGAATGGTTTAAAATAATCAAGGTCTGCATAGGCTATGGCAAAGATTATACCGCTGTCAAGTCTGTTCTGGATCTGTCTGTTTATAGAAATATTACCGGGCAGCCTTGTGAGAGGATTTATCTCTACCACCCTTTCCACCCTGTTTAGACATAGTTCTACCCTTGCCTTTAGTTCTGACAACACTTCAGATTTTATAATAAAATCATCAGCAGAGACAGTGCCTAACACATTCATCCTCTTATGATCTTCCATAATGATTAAGACAGGTAGATGGGTAAAAATAGGATCACCTTTAAGGGTATTCAGTATTTCTATTGTTGTGTAATCATTGGACACTGCATCAATAATTAAGAGATTGGGGATGGAATGATAGATAAATTCAATAGCAGATTGTATGGTGCCAAACACTATAATGTTATAAAAATTCTCAAGGAGGCTTTTTAATGTCCCAATTAATACATTGTCCTTAGATATGAGGATTATGGTTTTCATAAAGTTTATTCGCCTAAATCTTCATAATCCTCGAGGGAATCTTCCATGGACAACAGCAATTCTTTTATGTCTTCGTCGTTAAACCCAAGGATGTCCCAGGCTTCCTGGTTGACCTCGGGTATGAAATTATCCCCTGCAAAACCAAAACCCCTGGCCCTTACGAGAATATCGGATATATGAACTATGGCACATTCAACTCTGGCAGCCCTTGCTCTATTAGGCTCATGGTGATATTGTATTATCTCTACAAGGTGTTTAGGGAAATTCCATTTATTCGCTATCCACGAACCTACCTCGCCATGATTTGTGCCAAGCACCATTTTTTCCTCTTCCAATATGGTAAGGCCGTGTTTTTCCGTTACGGCTATCAATCTTTCATAGACTTCAGGAATGTTTACTGCAAGGAGCACTTTCCCTATATCGTGTAAAAGTCCTGCAATGGTTATATCTTCCGGTGATTTTAACCCCTTCTTTTTTGCCATAAGGTTTGATAGGGCAGCGCAACCTAAGGAATGCTCCCACAGGCCTACCATGGCCTTCTGCATAAGCTCAAAAACAGAGACACCAAGGAGCATACCTTTTATAACATTTAGGCCCAGCAAAAGAACTGCCTGGTTTACAGATGAAATCCGTCCGGGAAATCCATAAACAGGAGAATTTATCATTTTTAGGACCTTCATAGTAAGAACAGGGTCCTTGGATATGAAATCACTGATTTTGTTCATGGATATAGAAGGGTTTTCCAGAAAGTTTAATATGTTTTTGAGTGTTGCCGGTATGGTAGGTAGATTATGGGTATTCTCCACCTTAAATCTTAACTTCTGTTTATCTATTCCTGTCATATAATTCTTCTATGTGTTCCCTTACAATCCTTTTTATTTTATCCATGATGGGCTTGTTACTCATCCTGTTAAATCTCTTTTCCACCTCATTTAGCATGTCTTCTTTTGATTTAGAAAACCTCTTTTCAGCCTTTACAAAAATGTATTCAATACCCATTTTTTTCAATCTATCGATTATACTGTCTGTTAACTCTGTATTTTCCTTTATTATAATGATACCGTTTTCATTTGAAACGGGTTTGGAGGTTGTCATTCCAGGTTTTACTTCATCTACATTTATCCTGGGCATTTTTAACCTTTTATAAAATTGGTTTAATCATAACCGAAATAGTCAAAAATTACAATATTATAATAAGATGCGTCTATCCAGTGCCCTGTATTGAATTGCCTCTGCAATGTGGTGCTCTTCTATATGTTCTCTTTCATCGAGGTCTGCTATTGTTCTTGCCACCTTTAAAATTCTGTGGTATGCCCTTGGGGAAAGCCCATATTTCTCTATGGCCTTTTCAAGGAGTCTATTACCTCCCTCTGTGAGCACACAATATTTTTTTAGCATCTTTGTTGTCATTTGTCCGTTATAGACAATCTTTTTATCATTAAACCTCTTTTTCTGGATTTCTCTTGCCTTAATTACCCTTTTTCTTATCTCAGACGAGCCCTCTTCTTCCTGTTTATTATCGGATAGTTCCCTTATAGAAATAGGAGGGACTTCTATGTGTATATCGATTCTATCGAGTAAAGGGCCTGAGACCCTGGACCTGTATTTTCTTATCTGAGATGCACTACATATACAGGCCTTCCTTGAATCGCCAAAATATCCACAGGGGCAAGGGTTCATGGCAGCAATGAGCATAAACCTTGCAGGAAAAGTTACAGAATGGGTTACCCGGGACACGGTAACAAAACCGTCTTCCATGGGCTGGCGAAGAGAATCAAGGACATTTCTTTTAAATTCTGGAAACTCATCAAGAAAAAGCACACCATTATGGGCAAGACTTACCTCTCCTGGTTTTGGCACATGGCCACCGCCAATTAATCCTGCATCGGAGATGGTGTGGTGTGGTGCCCTGAAGGGTTTCTCTAAAACAATATACCTCTCAGAATTAAGTAACCCTGCAATACTATGGATCTTTGTGGTCTCCATTGCCTCTTCATATGTTAGTTCAGGCAAAATGGTAGGAAGTCTTCTTGCAAGCATGGTCTTGCCAGAACCGGGTGGGCCAATCATCAATACATTGTGTCCCCCGCTTGCTGCAATCTCCAGGGCCCTCTTTGCATGGGCCTGACCCTTTATGTCAGAAAAATCGAGAATTTGGTCTTGGTATAAATCTTTAGATGAAAAATCACTGGGAGGAAATTCTTGTAACTGGCCCTCATTTTTTAAAAACTTAATTATTTCAAGGATGTGGGATGCACCATAAACAACAATATCCTTCACAAGGGATGCCTCTTTCCCATTATCAAAAGGGACGATAATATTTCTGATGCCTTCTTTGGCAGCAAGCATTGTAATAGGAAGGACACCTCTTATAGGTTTTATACTTCCGTCAAGGGAGATCTCACCGGCAAGAAAATAATCCTTCACCTTTTCCGGTTTAACAATACCCATAGATGCCAAAATCCCTATTGCTATGGGTAAGTCAAAGGATGAACCCTCTTTTCTCACATCTGCCGGTGCCAAATTTACTGTAATTCTGTCACTTGGGAATTCAAAGCCTGCATTTTTTATAGCAGATCTTACCCTCTCTTTACTTTCCTTTACCGATGTCTCAGGTAAGCCCACTATATTAAAAGATGGTAATCCGTAAGATATATCTACCTCTACCTCTATAACCTTTCCATTTATCCCGTAAAGGGTGGCAGTAAATATCTTTGAAATCAATGTGTTAATCTACTTTCTAAATTTCCTTGCAATCTCCCTTACATCCTGTGCCCTATCCTTATCACACACAAGCACGCCTTCCTTTGAGGCAACTATTACGAGATTAGAAACACCTATTGCGCCTATATTGATTTCATTACCTAAGACAACAGAATCTTTCACATCTTTTAAAAACACATCCCCACTGGTAAAATTATTGTTCTCATCGGTTTTCATAACCCTAAGGAGTGCCTGCCATGTACCAATATCGTCCCAGATAAAATCACCCTTTAACATTAAGACATTATCGGCCTTTTCCATAACGCCATAGTCAATAGATTTCTTTTCAAAACCCCTGTATATTTCTTCTATGTTACCCCTTTCCCTTCCTTCCATAATTTCCTTTATCTTTATCAATCTGGAAAACAATTCAGGCATATACTTTTCAATGCTTTTTAAAATAGAATGGAGACCCCAAATAAAAATACCTGCATTCCAGTAATAATTTCCATCTTTTAGATATTCAAGGGCAGTTTTAAAGTCTGGTTTTTCTACAAACTTTTCTACCTTGAAACAATTTATTCCATCATAGGTATCGAAGATTTCATATGCCTTTATATATCCATATCCCGTTTCAGGTCTTGTGGGTTTAATACCTATAGTTATGAGATAATCGCCCTTTTTTGCAAATCTCACGCTGTTTATCAGAGTTTCATTAAATCTTTCTACATCCACCACATAGTGGTCCGCAGGCAAAGTAATCATTATCCCATCTTTTATCTTTGATAAAAGATTTATTGCTGAGAAACCTATACAGGCTGCTGTATCTTTTGCATCAGGTTCTACTATGAAATTTTCTTCAGGCAAAAAGCTTAATTGCCTTTTTGCAATGTCTAAATGTCTTTCTCCTAAAACCACATAAATCTTTTCAAAGGGCAAAAACCTATTTACCCTTGCCACAGTCAATTGTATAAGGGATTTATCTTCTACAATAGGCACAAAGGGCTTAGGTACAAAATCGGTGCTCATGGGCCAGAATCTCTCGCCTTTTCCACCTGCCATAATAACCACAAAAGTATCTTCCAGTAACCCCTGCATCATTTTCTCCATGCCTTTTTATTCAAGATATTTCAATATATTAGGTAATATCTCCGATGCAGTGCCCTGTAAAAAATAGTCTGTAATAGAATGTGTAAAGGGTGTAGAATCTATATTTATCTCAACGATTAAGGCACCCTTTGATTTTGCTTGATACGGGATGTCAGCAGCTGGATACACCACACCAGAGGTGCCTATAACAAACATAACCTTGCATCTGCTTACTTCATCGTGCGCCCTAATCATCTCCCTCATAGGTATCCCTTCACCAAAAAATACAACATCAGGTTTCAGCGCCTCATCGCATCTTTCGCACCTTGGATAAGGGGTTATCTTTATTACCTCTGGTTCAAAGGGGACCCTTTTTGAACAATTTATACACACAAGCCATCTATGATTCCCGTGGTATTCTATCACATTTGTATTTCCTGCCAATTGATGCAATCCGTCCACATTCTGGGTAATAACTGCCTTTAAAAATCCCTTTTTTTCCAATTCACCTAATGTCAGATGGGCAGGACTTGGAGAAGAATTAAAAATAACCTCTGCCATCTCCCTCAACATTACCCATACCTTTTCAGGGTTCCTCTTAAAAGAGCTTATATGGGCATATTCCATGGGGTCGTATTTTTCCCATAAACCCTGTCCACCTCTGAATGCCGGGATACCACTGTCCACAGAGATACCTGCACCGGTGAATGCCACAACATAACCCTTTTCTTTTATATGCTGTGCAATCTCTTTATATTTATCCATGCTAATTGGGCCTCCTGAATTGCTAAAGGTATTTTAAACAGATTTCCATCCCTTTTTAAGGTCTTTAAAGGCAGGGATGATACCGAATCCATCCGCCTTTTTTACTGCCCTCTTTACTGCCTCGGCAACAACAAAATCGCTTAAAACTCCTACCTCATTTATATCTGCCTCTATGTTCCCTAATGATAGGGCAAAGATGAGGTCACCGTCAAAAGTCGTATGCACGGGATTTATTGTTTTCATTAAACCTGCCTGGGCCATCTGTGCAACTTTTGTAATATCCCTTTTGTTGAAACGGGCATTTGTTGCCACCACTGCAAGCGTTGTATTTACAAGGCCAAACTGCTTTTTGGTGATGCCCTGTTTAAGGCACTTAGCAGTATCTGCAAATTTCGCACTGTCTGGACTTATCCGTGCCCCTGCAATTATTTTACCTGTTACATTGTCAATTATGTCACCAAAGGCATTTACAACCACTATAGCGCCGACTATTAAACCTTTGGGCATTCTAACGCTACTTGTCCCGATGCCTCCTTTCATTGCCCTCGATATCTCAAACAACTTTCCCACCGTTGCACCTACCCCTGCACCGACACTACCTTCTTCGAATGTCTTTCCTGCATTGAGGCATGCCTCATAACCCATATCTGCAGTAGGTCTTGCCTTTGCATCTCCTAAGAAAAGGTCGAATATGACAGCAGTGGGAACAATGGGTATCTTTGCAATACCCACATCAAAACCTACATTTTTTTCCTCAAGATATTTTACGACACCTGATGATGCATCAAGACCAAAAGAGCTACCCCCTGACAGCAGTATTGCATGCACCTGCTCCACTACATGGCTGATATTTAAGGAATCGGCCTGCCTTGTTCCCGAGGCACTGCCTCTTATGTCAATCCCGCATACAGCTCCTTCCTCGCAGAGTATAACAGTGCAACCTGTGTAACCAGTGAAGTCAGAAGCATGACCTACCTTTATCCCTTCTATGTCTGTAATGGAGTTAAACATATTTGATATGGATATGTTTATTCTAACATATACTTTTTTAACTTTTCATAACCACTATTCTGGTTCTTCATGTCAAGCTTCATTTTTTCGAGTTTTTCCCTTATTTCTCTGTATTTGATGCTAAGAATTTTACATGCAAGTATTGCGGCGTTTCTCGATGCATCTATGCCCACTGTTGCAACGGGTATGCCCTTTGGCATCTGCACTATGGAAAGTAAGGCATCGACGCCGTTTAATACCCCACCACTTAACGGCACCCCTATTACCGGTAAGGTTGTATGGGATGCTATAACACCTGGAAGATGGGCTGCCATACCTGCAAAGGCAATGATTACCTCAAAACCTTTTTCCCTTGCGTTTTTTGCGTGATCAATGGTCTTTTCTGGCTGACGGTGTGCAGAAGATATATCAATCAAAAAGGATACACCCATTTCTTTTAAAAAACCAATGCATTCTTCCACCTTTGGTAAATCGCTTTCGCTGCCTATTAGTATAAGCACCTTTGGTTTGTCCATCTCATCTCCCCTGGTATCTGCCTTAAACTATATTTAAGGCACCCTTTTTTATCCAGACAATTAACACTTTAACTTCTCATATATATTTAATTATATCAAAACATGTCAAGACAAAAATAATCTCATTTCTCTTTTGTTATTTTTAAAAAGATACTTTTTGAAAACATCCACATTCAATTTGTATTGTCAAAAGAGAATAAATAGTTTATAAAAAAAAGATGAAGTTTTTAAAACAAATCGTACTTCTTTTCTTCTTTTTAGTGCTGACCTCTTTATCTTATGGCCAAAATCATATTCTTGATAAGAACAATGTAACAGCCACATCATATCTCCTTGTAGAGAAGGATACATGGAAGATTATAGACGGAAGGGATTACCATAGACCATTACCACCAGCAAGCACCACAAAGGTGCTCACCACAATTATTGCCATTGAAAACATAAAGGGTAACGAAATTATAAGACCTGACACAGGTGTGCTAAAGATACCGAGAAGTAAGCTAAACCTCAAGCCAGGTCATGGATACAGGGCGCAGGACCTGATAAAGGGCACAATGATTGAATCGGCAAACGATGCAGCGTACGCACTGGCTACATACATTGGTGGCTCTGAAGAAAACTTTGCCAATTTAATGAACGAAAAGGCAAGGCAACTCGGTGCTGTAAACACAAATTTCAAAAATGCATCAGGTCTATATGCACCGGAACAGTTTACCACATGCTATGACCTTGCCCTGATCTTTAGATATGCCTTATCAAATCCAGCGTTTACAGAAATAGCAAGAACAAAATATTTTTTATTTAAAGAGGGGAAAAAAACCGTAAGGTATCAAAACCATAATAGATTTCTCTTCTGCTTCGAACCAGCCATAGCAGGTAAAACAGGCTATACCCGTGCATCAAGACATAGTTATGTCGGTGCTTTTGAAAAAGACGGAAAGACCTATATACTAACCATTTTAGGCAGTGAAGACAAATGGACAGATGCGGTAAAGATTCTAAAGGTTTTATACGATAGAGTCCCTACCGATGAAGAGTTAAGGCTTGCAAAAGCAAGTTCATTTGTCCTTACCTCATACAAAAAGGAAAAGATGAAAAAGACCTCTCTAAAAAAGCAGAAAACAAAAGTAAAAAATAAAAAGATTAAGAGAAATCCATCAAAAAAAAGATAAGATGAAAAAGAGTTACCCTCTGATAGTAACTATAATATTGTTTTTGTTAACCCCTTGTTTATTATTCGGTTTAACCATTGAAGATGAAAAAAAATACGGTGCACAAATCTACAACGAGATTGCAAGGTCAACAAATATCAACAATGACCCTTATATTTCATTTCACATAAGGAAGATAAAGGAGAAACTCGAATCTGTAGCAAATATGCCCTTTGATGTTGTCATTACCGTTATAGAATCCTCTACCATGGATGCCTTTGCAACAATAGGCGGCTACGTTTATATTACAACAGGCCTTATAGCCCAGTGTGAGAAAGAAGAAGAGCTGGCAGGTGTTATTGCCCATGAATTTGCCCATATTTATAGGAGGCATATAGCAAAAAGATACGAAAAGGAAAAATATATAAACATTGGTATGTTAAGCTCCCTTGTCCTTGCCATGCTCGCACCGGATCAAAGGGCTAAAGAGGCAATCCTTACCACAGGTATTGCTTCAGCACAATCATTGTCACTAAAGTACTCAAGGGAGGATGAGGACGAGGCAGATAGATTTGGTTCTAAATTTGCAGAAAGCGCTGGTTATGGAGGATTTGGCATTGCAGAATTCCTTAAAAGATTAAGGCTTTCCGGTGCAGATAAGATTCTGCCACAGTACCTATTAACGCATCCCTATCACGATGAAAGAATAAAAAAGCTTGAAAGTATCTGGAAAGAAAGAAAACCCATTCCAGACTCACCTTTATTCTCGTTTATTCTGGTGAGGGCAAAAACATCAAATATAATGCACGGAACCCCATCGGACGAGATATGGATTAATAGGTATAAAAAAAATATATCTGATCCTGTAGCCGCATACGGTGCATACCTTGTGTATTTGAGAAAAGGTAACATAAACGAAGCACTCGAGGCTGCTGGCTCAATAAGATTGCCTGAGGTAAAAGACCTTTTATATGGAGAGGCACTCACATCTACTGGAAAATTCAAAGACGCTATAGAGACACTCAAAAACGTAAAACACGATAGTGACTGTTACTATATTTCTAAAATTTTTCTTGCAAAATCATATGAGGCACAAGGGGAATGGAAAAAGGCCTTGGACGAATGGTCAGAGCTTACAAAATTTGGTAATTCATATCCTGAGATATTATACAGATTTGCCATGTTGTCGGGGAGGATGGGCATGGAGGCAAGGGGCTTTGAGTATCTTGGCAGGTATTATCTTGCAATTGGTAGAATCGATCAGGCAAAGACAAATTTAGAAAAGGCTATTTCAAGATATGGTATAAATTCAAATGAAGCAAAAGAACTCCTCTTATTACTTGACGCTATAAAGAAAAAATAACCACTTTTTATAGTCTAAAGATGGATTTTAAATTAACTCAAAAAGGTGGATGGACTTACTTTTATATCCCTGAAATGGAAAGAAAGGGGCTCAAGCATGGATTTTTTACAAGCTCATCCCCTGATTTAATACATCCAAAGGGTGATAGGGCAGAATTTCTTGAGGCATTCCTTTTAAAAGATGTTATAATTCTCAACCAAGAGCATGGTGACACAGTTCATGTAATAAAAAGCCATGAAAGACCAAAAATAGGGGATGGCCTTATTATCACACAAAAACACATAGGGTGTATAATAAAGACCGCCGATTGCCTTTCTGTAATACTTTATGATTTTTCTAACAACATTGCCGCTATCGTCCATGCGGGCTGGCGTGGCACTGTGAAAAGGATAACAGAAAAGGCAGTTCGCATCATGAAGGATTTGGGTTGCAAGCCCGATAACATAGAGGCAATTCTGGGTCCATCAATAAATAGTTGCTGCTACACAGTAGGTGAGGAGCTATACAACATTTTTATTGAAAACGGATTTTCTAAAAATTTATTTAAAAGAGGGGGTAAAGGTCTTCTTCTGAGTCTCAGAGGGGCCAATATAGAAATCTTAAAAAAAGAGGGGATTTCTCAAATCTACAACATTGAAATCTGTACATCTTGCAATGAAGGTCTATTTTATTCTTATCGCAGGGGTGACAGAAACAAAAGACAAATAAACTTTGTTTCTCTTTCATAATAACGTATAATTAAAACACAGGAATAAAGCATGAAATACAAAAAAGAATTTTTAATATCCATAGCTGTTCTTTTTGTATTTGCCGTACTTATCTACCTTGAGACCCAGCTACCCTTTTTTAAAAAATTTCTACCCGTTGATGAAAACAAACTTATAATTATCATACTCAACATAAACCTTCTTTTAATACTCCTTCTTATTTTTCTTATAACAAGGACAGTGGCAAAAAATTATATAGAGAAAAAAAGGGGTATCTGGGGTGCACGCCTAAAGACAAAACTTACCTTTACCTTGCTTTTCATATCTATCATACCTTCCTTTTCCCTCTTTATATTATCCACAGGTTTTTTCAATATAAGTATGGAGAGATGGTTCAGTCAAAAAATAGAGGAGACCCTGGACAATGCCATTGAGATTTCCCAGTTCTATTACGATAATCTCTTTCAACGATATGAAACCATAGGGTCATTTATCTCTGATGAGATAAAAAAAAGGGGGTTATTAGAAGATAAAAAAAGACTTGAAACATTTCTTAAAACCCAGACAAAACAAAAATCCTTTTATTTTTATGCAGTCTATGATGGACAGGGTTCAGTGCTTTTAACTAATATGCCTGATGATGCACGGTCTTTTTTTTCTGCCAATATAAAAAAAGAGGAAAAGAAAAAAAATATTAGGCTTATCGTGCCTTTAAAAAGGGGAGAGCTTGTTGTAGCAGGGTTAAATATTTACGAAAATTCTGACTTTGGGCATGTCATTTTATTTATCGGTGACTTTATAAATGTTAAAGGTGCACAGAGACTAAAGGCCATCTCAGATTTTCATAAAGAATTTAAAGAATCCAGGACCTTCAAAAAGATCCTAAAGTATAGCTTCATCATACCCTTATTTCTCACAACGATCATTACTATATTCTTTTCTGTTTGGGTAGGTATAAAGATTGCCAACGAGATAACAACACCGATAGAAAAGGTCAAAGAAGGGGCTTCGATTATTGCAAAGGGTAAATTCGACATCACCCTTGAAGAAAAAGGTAAGGACGAAATCGGCACCCTTGTTAGTGCCTTCAACAGCATGGCAAGGGAATTAAAAATTGCCAAAGAGGAACTGGAAGAAAAAAGAAGATACATTGAAGTCATACTCGATAATGTAGCAACAGGCATTATCTCCACAGACAACAAAGGCAATATTGTCCTTTTAAACAGGGCTGCCAGGGATATCCTCAATATAGAAGGACATGAATGGATGGGGAAACCCCTTAAAAAGGTCTTTGGTCCAAATTTAAAGCAGGCCATGAAGTCTTTTTTAAAAGAGGCAAAAGACATATCCGATAACAGGGTTGTGGTGAAAGAGATGAGGTTGAGATTAAAAAACGATATCACTTACATCAGGGCTTCCCTTACCACCCTTAAGGATGAATATAAAAAGATTGAAGGTTTTATCATTGCCTTTGACGATATTACCCATTTTGTAAGGGCTGAAAAACTTGCCACCTGGCGGGAGGTTGCAAAAAAACTCACCCATGAAATAAAAAACCCACTGACACCTATAATACTTTCTGCAGAGAGGATAAGAAGAAAGATTCTTTCAACCTTAGAAGGCAAAGACAGAGAAATTATAGATGAAACCACATCGGTTATCATAAAATCAGCAGAGGAGATAAAGGGCATTGTAAACGAGCTCACAAAATTAACCCATCTATCGAGGTCAAAAAGTATGGATGACTTAAATGAAATAATAAAAGAGACTATAAATATCTATAAAAACCTCTTTACAAACATAGAGTTTAAGTTTGTGGAATCAAAGATACCCATGTGTATGATAGACAGGGAGGGTATAAAAAGGGCAATGGTAAACCTTATAACAAATGCTGCAAAGGCAATAGGAGCACATAGCGGAACAATAGAGATATCAACTAATTATAACATAAACAAAAAACATGTGCTCATAAGGATTGCTGATAATGGTTGCGGTATACCTGATGAAGACAAAGAAAAGATTTTTGACCCATATTTTACAAAAGATAAAGACGGCACAGGCCTGGGTCTTGCCATAGTCCAGTCCATCATCCTTGAACATAACGGAAGGATATATGTAGAAGACAACAAACCAGCAGGTTCCTCATTTGTAATCGAATTACCTGTCATAGAGGCTTAAACTCTTTTCCAAACAAATGCTTGCATTATTTACAGTCATTATGTTATGTTAAGAAAAAACGGGGCGTGGCGCAGTTTGGTTTAGCGCGCTTGCCTTGGGAGCAAGAGGTCGCTGGTTCAAATCCAGTCGCCCCGACCATATATATCCTTGATGTTCATTTTATTTCTTAGTTCCTAAAAAAAGATAGGTTATGCCAAGTGTAAGTTTATTGATTTTTACATCCTCCAGACCAGATTCTTCCATCATCCTTTTAAAGTCCTCTGGATCAGGAAAATTCATAATCGAATCGGCGAGATAGTGGTATGCCTTATAATTCCTTGAAAATATTTTTGCAAGGGCAGGTAACATACAGTTCAGGTAAAATCTGTATAAAAGATTTGAAAACCAGTTTCTTGTGAATGCCATTTCAAGTACCATGACCTGGCCTTTAGGCACAACAACCCGTGTCATCTCAGAAAGGGCCTTTTTTTTATCAGGGATGTTTCTGATTCCAAAGGCAATGACTGCCACATCAAACAACGCATCACAAAAAGGCAAAAAACACCCATCTCCCCTTATTAGGTCGACCCTGCGGTTCAATCCTTTATCAGATATCTTCTTTCTTCCTGCCTCTAACATTTCTTGAACAAAATCAATGCAAAAAACCTTTATTCCTGGGTATCTTTCTGCCGCATATAAGGCAACATCGCATGTCCCACAAGCAACATCGAGTAGACGATTTGTTTTTTTAAATTTCATCTTTTTTACAGCAAATTTTCTCCAGGCAATATCCCTTCTGAGACTCAAAAAGTGGTTTAAAAAATCATATTTTTCTGTGATAGTGGAAAAGATTTCCTGCACGATCTCTATATGCTCTTCCCTCGTTATCTTTTTAATAGAAGGATACCTTTTTTCTTTATCTTCCATTATATTATACGGCAAGGCAATTTAACATTTTTTTCTATTTAAATAAAGCATCAAGTTTGTTTTAGAAATTAAAGAGTTAAGATGGACTTACATACTTGTTTTTTCAATAATAATCTCAACCCTTCTGTTTAAGGCCTTATTCTCTGGTGTATTATTTTCAACAAGGGGTCTATATTCTGCATATCCTGTTGCAGATATCCTTTCAGGTGTAATAGCACCTTTTTCAATGAAGTATCTTACGACCTCTGTTGCCCTCCTAACGGAAAGTTCCCAGTTGGATCTAAATTCTATATTGCTTATAGGTGTGTTATCTGTATGACCTTCAATCCTGATATGATTTTTTATATCTTTCAATATATAACAGATTTTATCCAGTGCCTTTTTTGCCCCTGGTTTTATATCTGCCTTACCCTCATCGAAAAATGCCTTGTCCATTATCCTTATGACAACGCCTCGCTCATCTGTAAAAATAAATATACTGTTTTTCAGTTCACTCTCCCCACCCATGGCATTCAGTTCATCTGTTATCTTTTCTTTTAACCCTTCTATTAATGCCTTTCCCGTTAATGTCTCTAACTTCTGGGTTCCATCTATACTGCCTTTTTTAAGGATACCAGAGCCACCTGAAAATATTGCCTTAAGATATGATGATACCTCTTCGTATTTTTCAGCATCCTGTTTTGAAAAGGTATACATCATTATAAAAAAAGCAAGGAGCAATGTAATAAGGTCTGCATATGTGAGTAACCATCTTTCAAGATTTTCGTGATCGTCATGGTTGTTTTTTTTTCTCATATGTTATCCCTGCCTTTTACACCTGGTAGCAAGAAAGACATGAGCTTAATTCTTATGACCCTGGGATTCTCGCCTGTGGCAAGGGATAAGACCCCCTCGAGGATGATATCGAGATATAGCGCCTCATTTTGGTGTTTTGCCTTGAGCTTATCTGAAATGGGTAGATAGATAATATTTGCAAGGGCAACACCCCATAAGGTTGCTATAAATGCCGATGCAATAGATGAGGCCATATTTGCACTGTTTTCAATACTGCTTAATGCGTGGATAAGACCTAAAACAGTGCCTATAATACCAAAGGTCGGTGAAAAACCCCCTAATTTTTGAAAAAACATGGCACCTGCCCTATGTCTTTCTTCAATGTAAGACATCTCTATTTCAAGGATTTCCTTTATTTTGTCTGTCTCAAATCCATCTATGGCAAGCTGAAGGGCCTTTTTAAGAAAGCTATCCTTTATTTTAGGCAATTCATTTTCAAGACTCAAAAGCCCGTTTTTTCTTGATTTATATGCAAGGTCACAGATAAGGTCTATCAGTTGGTGAAAATCGAGTCTTATGTCTGTAAACACAATATTTAATAATTTTGGAAGTGCCTTTAGTTGATTAAAGGGGGTTGTAACTATTGTTGCACCAAAGGTGCCGCATATAATTAATATCAGGGCAGGTCCTTGAACAAGAGAAGAGAGGTGTCCTCCTTCGAGGAGAAAAGATATGATAACAGCACCTATACCTATTAAAAGACCCAATATCGTTGTTATATCCATAAGCCATTAACCTGCCATATTTCTCTTTGTCCGTAACATCTCCCTTTCTTTTGTAAGGATATATTTTATCAACATATCCCTATCATTTTCGTTTATAACAACAAAATGAAGTGAAACTTCATATGCTTTATGTCCATTTATTGAAACGGTCTTTGCCCTTACAACCCTGCAAAGAACAGAAATCCTCATATGGGGATAACTGGGTAATATCATTATCAATTCTACAAGATCATCCTTTTTCATAGGAATCTCTGAGCTAAACCTTATACCAGAGGCACTCAAATTTACCTCTCCCTGGACAATATTATAGACACCATTTTCTTCAGACTTTTCAGTGAGCATATCCAGGATTAAATCGAGTTTTCTGTCTATAATCTTAAGGTATTTGTATAAAGGGTCTTTGCCTTTTTTTTCGTCTAATTCGATCTTTTTTAATAAAGAAAGTTCATTGGCATCTAAAAAACTGCTTGTGGGGCTGAATATTACAATATTTTCAAGGTATTTAAACTCTTCTTCTCCTATAATCCTAAACTTTAGTGTTAATCTGTTATCAATTCTAAAAAATTCTCTTCTCTCTCTATGTTCCATAATTGCCATTTTTTATCATTTTTATGAACATGACGGCTATATCGGGGTCAAATTGCGTTCCTGCGCATCTTTCGATCTCCATTAATGCATCCTCAACAGTTAATGCCTTTCTATAAGGCCTATCCGTGGTCATGGCATCAAAGGTATCGCATACAGCTAATATACGGGCACATACAGGGATATTATTCCCTGACTTGCCATCAGGATAACCCCTTCCGTCGAATCTTTCATGGTGTGCCCTGATAATCATAGATTCCCTTGATAATATTTCAAAACGGCTTAAAATCTCCTCACCTAAAGTGGAATGGCTTTTCATAATAGTATATTCTTCAGGTGTAAGTTTTTCTGGTTTCAGAAGTATTGCATCGGGAATGCCTATTTTACCCAGGTCATGGATAGGGCCTACCACCCTTAAGATATCTTTTTCCAAACTGTTTAGCCCTATCTTATCTGCAAGGGTAAGGGACATCTCTGTAACCCTTTTACAATGATTTTCTGTATAGGAATCTCTTTTGTTTATGGCTGTTATAAGGGACATATGGGTCATAAATACACTTTCAAAAAGACTTTCGTAAAGGATTCGATTTTCAATCTGGGAAGAGGCCTGTTCTCCTATAATTTTGAGAAAAAAGACATCTTTTTCCAGTTGATTTGAACCAAATTCAATGCTGTTTTTTGTTTTTTTAACAAATAAAAAACCTATTGTCTCACCTTTTATGACTATGGGCACCGTGAGCATATCGTCTTTTATATAACATCTCTTACCAGTGTTTAAACCATTAGGCATCTCATTAGGCTTTAAAATGTATTCTTCATTAACCCCTTCGTCTTTTTTTTCTTTAAACAAAATGGCTTCTTTAGTTGCCGCATCATACAGATAAAATCTGCACAGGCATGCACCTAATACATCTTTGGCAATATTGACCGTCTTTTCATATACATCGTCGTAAATGTTAAGTGCGTTAAACTTTGTTGAAATATTATACATAGTTGTAAGTTCCTGTATCTTACCTTGAAGCTCCCTGTTTAGTATCTCAATCTTTTTCTTATCTTCCAGGCTCTTTGAGAATTTCTCTCTATCCAGCATAAGAGCCCTTTCTCTCAATGCCCTTATCATGACCATTATAAGGTTATCGTATTCAAAGGGTTTTAATAAGAAGTCTGATGCGCCCTTTTTCATGGCATCTATTATGTCTTTGTGGGTGCTGTAACCTGTCATCATGATAACGGCAATGGTGGGATCCTCTTTTTTTAAAATATCAAGGAGGCTTAGCTTACACCATTTATATCTGGAAGCCTCACATCGAGTAATGCCACTTCTATATCTGTCTGTTTTACAATATCAATAGCCTCTCTACCCGATGTGGCAGCAAAAATTTTACATCCATTTAATTCAAGAAAATCAGTGAGGGCACCAATTATATCAGGATTATCGTCTACTACAAGCACCCTTTTGTTCTCGAGCATCCTTGCCCCTTTTTTATTCAATCATTAGGCGGGTTTTAATAAGCTTCTCAAGTCTTTTTATTTCCTCCACGATCCTTTCTGTTCCGTAATTTGCCTCCCCGCTTTTTTGCTCTACAGGTTCTTTTTCTGTTTGTCTGTATCTTTCAAGTTCATAATAGAAACCCTTTAATTTTTCGATGAGTTCTTGATTCGTCTTTTTCAGAGCGATCTTTTCTTTTGCATTTTTTGTTGCCACCTTAAGCTCTTCAATCCTGAAGGGCTTTACAATATAATCGAATGCACCTAATTTTATTGCCTCCATTGCTGTATCAAGGGATGCGTACCCTGTAATAATAATAAATTCTGTAACATCGTTTATTTGTTTTATTTGTTTAATTAAATCAATGCCCGACATTTCAGGCATCTTAAGGTCTGTAATGATTATATCGAAAGGATTTTTAAGATATTTCTCTAATGCATTTTTCCCGTTATCTGAACCTTCTATTATACAATCATCTTCACTGAGATATTCCTTAACAATCTCCCTGATCTCTGCATTATCATCTACTACTAATATTCGAAACATGTTCTTCTTTGTCATGCCTTCTCAACCTATCTACCATGTTTTTCCCAATTCTTTCAAGGAGCATTCTTTTACCATCTTCAGATATTAAAACACGGTCTTCCTGGTTAATATTATTTGTTTGGTCTTTTTCTGTTACCCTCATTTTAAATTTCATGTGTTTTGTATAGCTTTTAATAACACTGTTTATCTGAAAATCCGATATAGTCATATCTCACCTGTTATCTTTATCGGATATATCTTTTAAAACTTAAGTATTTTTTAACCTTTTTTTTCAAAAAAGGTGGGCATTGGTGGAAATGGAAATTTTGGGTTATATTTTCTTATGGCCCTTTTTTTCTCATCTATCTCTCCTATATGCTTAATAATATCTTTTCTTTCTGCCTCAAGTCTTTCGATTACCTTTTCCTCAAGGGCCCGGAGATAATCTATCTCTTCTGTGTCAATCTCTATATTTTCCTTGACGATCTTTTTAATCAAATCATCTCTTTTTATAAGGGTTTTGATAAAATCATCTATATTAGATGCCTCAAGGGCAGCAATCGTTAATTCCTTGAATTCAACTATCAAACTTTTTAACTCTTCTTTGTTCGCATTCATTTTAGAACCTTTTCCATTTTAACACAAAATTAAGGTTTTTAGGTCTTATTAAAACAATCCAATTCCTTAAGAAGGCTTTTTCTTATTTTTCCTGATGCTGTTTTAGGCAGTTTATCTACAAATACAATGTATTTAGGTATCTTGTAGCGGGCAAGTTTTTCATTTAGAAATCTATAAATATCTTCTTCATTTGTGTTTCTATCTGGCTTTAAAACAATATATGCCTTACCCACCTCTCCCCATCTATCATCTTCCACACCTATAACTGCAGCGTCATGCACATCAGGATGGTTTAGGATTGCCTTTTCTACCTCTGCAGGGTAGACGTTTTCACCACCACTTATAAACATATCCTTCTTCCTATCAACTATGTACACAAAGCCCTCTTCATCCATCATGGCCAGATCCCCTGTGTAAAGCCAGCCGTCTTTAATAACCTTTTTCGTAAGTTCCGGTTTTCCCCAGTATCCGTTCATGATAACAGGGCCCTTGACTATAATTTCTCCTACAACATTTTTTTGAATCTGTTCACCCCTTTCATCCACAATCCTAACCTCTGCATGAAATACTGGCTTTCCCACAGAACCCATCTTCTTAAAGGCTAATTCATAGGGCAACCAGAAAAGGGTCGATGCCTCTGTCAATCCATAAATCTGGGATATATATATGCCCTTTTCAGCGTATGATGCAAGAAGGTTTAAAGACACCCTCTCCCCTCCTGTAAAAAAACACTTAACAGTGGATATGTCGTATTTTGATATATCACATTCGTGTAAGATAAAATTATATACTGTAGCAGGTAACTCGAGTATTGTAACCTTATAGTCCTCAATGGTTTTTAATATATCTTCAGGGCTAAAACGCCTTTTAATGATTACCGTTGCACCTTTGTATAAGACAGGGGCAAGCTCAACGATAAGGCCTCCTGAATGGAAAAGAGGCCTTGCAATAATGGCCACATCCTTTTTTGTTAAATCGAAGTATATGTTAGCATTTAATACATTATAGAATGTCTTTTTATGGGATAACATAGCCCCTTTAGGCACACCTGTGGTCCCTGATGTATACATAATAATATGGGTATCGTCATCACCGGTTTGCCATGAAATTTCAGGTCTATCACAGGATGCCCTATCCATTAATAATGCGTAATCTTCTATCCAATATGGTAGAACATGATTATGTTCTTCCGATTTATGAAAACTGGAGATATAATGCTCAACGCCTATCTTTTTTCTCATCTTAGTCACATTTTCTAAGAATTCTTCTTCAAAAATAATAAACCTGCTCCTGCTGTCTTTAATTATAAATTCAAGCTCAGGCAAGGCCAATCTCCAGTTTAAGGGAACAAGTATACCACCTATGTATGATACGGCAAAAAATATCTCCACATACTGGATAGAATTGTGCATAAGCACTGCAATGCGGTCGCCTTTTTTTATACCCCTGTCCAATAGTATATTGGAGAGTTTGTTTATCCGTTCGTTCAATATTTTGTATGTATACGGGATATCATTGGCATAAACGGCAACCTTATCTGGCTGTATATAAGACCATCTTTCAATCCATGTTCCTACATTTATCAATCTGTCTTTTAAATTATTTTGTCCCATGTATCTTGTATACAATAATTATAGAGTATTTACAATAAGGTTTTGAATATTAGACCCCTAAATATGCATCTATGACCTTGGGATTGTTTTTTAATTCAGAGGATAAACCTTCCATTGTAATCTGGCCGTTTTCAAGGACGTATGTGCGCTGGGAATGCTCCAATGCCATATGGGCATTTTGTTCCACAATGATTATGGATATACTTTTTTCTTTTCTTATAAGCTCAATGAGGGAAAATATCTCCCTTGTAAAGATTGGAGATAAACCCATGGAAGGCTCATCGAGTAAAAGTAGTCTCGGATTACCCATGAGTGCCCTGCCCATGGCAAGCATCTGCTGCTCCCCGCCTGACAAGGTTCCACCGTGTTGTTTAAGCCTATCCTTTAACCTTGGAAAAGTTTTAAGCACGAGTTCAAACAACTCTTTTTTGAGCACTCTGTCCTTTATTGTATATCCCCCCAATTCAAGGTTTTCTTTAACAGTGAGATCAGGAAAAATCTTTCTTCCCTCAGGCACCATTACAATACCATGTTTCACTATTTTATCAGGCCTTAATTGTTTTATAGAAAAACCCTCAAACCTTATATCTCCTTTTACTGGTTTTAGGGCACCTGCTATGGTTTTCAAAAGTGTTGTCTTACCTGCCCCATTGGCACCTATTACAGAAAGCATCTCTCCCTTTTTTATATATAAAGACAAATCCTTTAATGCGGTGATGCTACTGTATTTAACGGTTATATTATCTATTTCTAAAAGGAATGTATTATTTTTAATCTTATTCAATCTAATTCCTCTCCCAGATATGCCTCTATCACCCTTTTATCTTTCTTAACTTCCTGAGGTGTAGACGTCGTTATCACTTCTCCAAAATCCATAGCCATTATCCTATCGGAAATATTCATTATAAGATTCATCTGGTGTTCTATAATGGCAATGGTGACCGAAAATTTATCCTTAATGGTTTTAATCATAGAAGCTAAATCCCCTATTTCCTTAGGGTTCATGCCTGCACCAGGCTCATCTATAAGCATAAGGCTTGGTCCTGTTGCAAGGGCCCTTGCAAGCTCGAGCCTTCTTTGCTCACCATAGGATAGACTGTTTGCAGGATAATCTGCCTTTTCATTGAGACCGAAAAAATCTATAAGTTCCCTTGCCATGTTATAAGCATTTTTTTCACCCTTTGTATAACCATTAGTTCTGAATACAGCCTGAAAAATATTATAAGGTCTTTTACTCAATACGGCTGATAAAATATTTTCTAAAACAGTGAGACTACCGAAGAGTCTCATGTTTTGAAAAGTCCTGGCAATGCCGATATGGGAGAGTTTGTAAGGCATGAACCCAGTTATGTCCTTTCCTTTAAAGATGATCTTTCCATTATCCGGGGTATAGATGCCTGAGATTAAATTAAATAGGGTTGTTTTACCAGCACCGTTTGGACCTATGATACCGAATGTCTCACCCTGTTCAATAAAAAAGGATACATCGTCCACAGCCTTTACACCGCCGAAACTTTTCTCGAGATTTATAACCTCAAGCACCTTCATAATTAACTCATTTCGTTTTTTTTGCCATTATTCCGTAAGGTCTCCACATCATAATAAATATAAGGAGAATGGGGATTACAACCCAGCGAATATCCAATACCTCAGATGGCAAAATAATGCGTAGCCCCTCGATAAAACCAACCCAGATAAAACTTGCAAGGATAGTACCCACTATATTTCCCATCCCACCGATGATTACAATAATGAGAAAATCAATGGATTTTAATATGTCGAAATTGGATGGATGCAAAAAGGTATACAGGTTGGCATAAAAAGCACCACCAAATCCTGCAAGCATACAACCGTATGTAAATGCCATAAGTTTCATATTCGCTGTATTAATACCTATTGAGGATGCGGCAAGCTCATCGTCCTTTATGCATCTCCAGAACAGGCCAAAACGGGAGTTTATCATATGCCTTGTGATGACAATTATAAAAAGGGTAAAAAACAAAACAAGCTCTAAATTGGTTATCTTAGGTATACCCACAAACCCCCTGGAACCACCTAATACATCTGATATCTTATCTGAATTGTCAAAAAATACCCTTACAAGTGTTCCAAAACCGAGGGTTGCTATGGCAAGGAAATCGTCCTTTAATTTCAAGATGGGGATACCTATGAGGAAACCTATGAGACCAGAAATTACACTACAGGCCATTAACACAGGTATATAAGAAAATAAACTGTCTATGCCTAAAACTTTTGTCAGATATGCAGATGTATAGGCGCCTATACCATAAAATGCAGCGTGCCCTAAAGAAAATTGACCAGTAAAGCCGTATATAATATTTAGACCTATTGATGTAAGGGCAATAATTACTGCATATTGAACTATTTGTTGTATGTAAGAAGAGGCCACACCAAAAACAAACAAGGCCTTTAAAATTACATATATAATAAACGCTACTACTAAAAACTGCTTTGATTCCTTTAAAAATCTCAAACCTTTTCGATCCTTTTGCCAAAAATACCCATGGGTCTAAAAAGTAATACTGCAAAGAGGATGATAAATATAACACCATCTCTGAAAGTGGATGAAAGAAATGCCGATACAAAGACCTCGCAGAGGCCTATTATCAAACCACCTACCACAGCACCGTGGATAATACCTATTCCACCTAATACTGCGGCAATAAAGGATTTAATACCAGGCATAATACCCATAAATACATTTATTTGAGGATACGCTATTCCGTAAAGTATACCTCCTACACCGGCCAAGGAGGCGCCTATTATGAAAGTAAAGGATATTATGCCGTCAATGCCGACACCCATGAGGGATGCCGTTTCCTTATCGTAGGAGACTGCCCTCATGGCAATCCCATACCTTGTCTTGTATATGAGGAGATAGAGGATAAAAAGAGAAATGAACGTTATAATAAAAATAAGGAGCTGGACATTGGTTATGACAAAAAAGGACAAATCGTATGTCTCTATCTCGAAAGGCCTCGGAAAAGGGATATAATTAGGTGTAAACAGAGCTTTTAGGCTTAAAAAATATTCAAGAAAAAGGGATACACCTACAGCGGTAATGAGAAGGGATATCTTGGGTGCATCCCTTAATGGTTTATATGCCACCTTTTCAATAACATAGCCCACCAGGGCACACGAAACCATGGTTAAAATGAATACAAGGTAAACGGGTAAGCCGAATTTGGAGATAAGGAAATATGCCACAAAGGCTCCTAACATAAATACATCGCCATGGGCAAAATTTATAAGCCTTAATACCCCATAAACCATGGTGTAACCCAAGGCAATGAGCGCATACACTGCCCCTAATTGAATTCCGTTTACCACCTGCTGGAGTATATAGCTTATTTGCTCCATATGCCTTCCAAGATTATACCGAATCTTTTTATAAAAGTTATGGATTCACCGTGGTCATATATCTTACCCTATCCTTTTCTACTTTTAATATTACCGCAGATTTAACGGCATCCCCGTTTTTATCAAAATTTATATTACCCGTCACACCTTTGTGATTTTTCATGGAATTAAGGTATTTTACTATGTCTTCACTTTTTAATGATCTTGCATTGTCTATTGCCTTAAGAAGTATCATTGTTGCATCGTAACTCAATGCAGCAAAGGCATCGGGAACGGTATTGTATTTTTCTTTATAGCGTTTTATAAATGCCTCTGCAATAGGGTCCTTTCTATCAGGGGAATAATGATTAGTGAAATAACCACCTACAATAGCACCACCAGCTATCTTTATGAGTTCTGGTGAATCCCATCCGTCTCCACCTATGAGAGTAGACTTGAGCCCTTTTTCCCTCACCTGCCTTGCAATAAGGGCTACCTTATTATAATAATCGGGTAGATATAGGACATCGGGTTTTTTAACCTGTATTTTTGTGATTAGAGCAGAAAAATCCACATCGTCCTTCTGGTATGATTCATAGGCTACAATATTGCCGCCTTTTTTTATAAATGTGGCTTTAAAGTATTCTGCAAGACCTTTTGAATAATCATTTCCCACATCGTAAAGTACTGCTGCCGTCTTTACTTTGAGCTCTTTATCGGCAAAATTTGCCGCAACAGTTCCCTGAAATGGATCTATAAAACAGGCCCTGAATACATAGGGTTTTCTCTTTCCATCGTGAATAGTAACCTTTGGGTTTGTTGCAGCCCCTGTTATCATCGGTATTTTATTGTTATTGGCTATATCGCTTACAGGGATTGCAACCTTTGATGTCAAAGGTCCACTTATAGCTATTACCTTATCCTGGGTTATGAGCTTTAACGCTGCATTTGCACCTTCAGTGGGGTCGTTTCTATCATCTGCAATCACAGGGTCAATCTTATACTTTCCAGATTTAGAATAATCTTCAATGGCAATGATAAAACCGTTTTTTGCAGATTCACCAAAGGTCTTCACATCCCCTGTTAAGGGGGCAATCAAACCAAGCTTAATAGTGTCTTTTGCAAAGGAAGGGAATGCCAAAAATGCCACTGCCATAAAAACTAAAAACAACTTCTTCATCTTATCACCTCTTTTTGTCAGTTTGTTATTTTTTTCACACATAAAAGATAATGGATAATGTCTTTTTTGTAAAGTGTTAATTTTATGTGACTTATTTGGCCTTTACTCCATATGCATAAAATGATAAATACCTTATATGGATATCTCATGCGCCATACTTGCAGGGGGTGCAAGTTCGAGGATGGGAATAGATAAGGCAACAATGGTGATAAACGGAAAAAGCCTCATCGAACATGTTTACGACAGTGTAAAAGGCATATTCGAGGAGATAATGGTTATATCCAACAACACCGATATTCTAAATAATAAAAAGGTTAAGGTATATAAAGATATTGTCCCTGTTAAAAGCACATTAACAGGTATTGTAACAGGACTAATCCATTCCAGAAACCCCTATGTTTTTATTGTTGCCTGTGATATGCCCAATATCTCTGATAAGGGTATTAGATATATACTGGAAAACATAAGGGGTGAAGATATTGTAATACCTAAGGTGGAAAAAGGTTATGAGCCCTTACATGCAGTTTATAAAAGAACTTGCATCCCTTATATTTTGAACCTTATTGAAAAAAGAAACTTTAAAATTTCTAACCTATTTTCCTTTCTTTCTGTTAAGATATTGGAAGACAATCCTTTTTTTATAAAAGACGGGCAATCAATATTTATAAATATTAACACGCAAGAAGACCTATTGTTTATCAAAAGAAACGATTAAGATGGACGATTAAGACCTTGAGGGAATAAAAATATGGGGAATATAAGGGAGATGATCTTTAAAGACCTAAATGAGATAATGGAGATAGAGAAAAAATCATTTCCCACACCCTGGACAAAAACGATGTTTATAGAATCCCTTTCATCGGAGATTTATAAAAATTTTGTTATAGAGGAGAAAAATGAGGTTATAGGCTATATAATGCTTTATCGTGTTCTCGATGAAGGTCATATAACAAATTTTGCTATAAATCCCCTGTATAGAAAAAAAGGTTATGGCACCAAACTACTTTCGTATGTTATAGATTATTTCAAACAAATGGGCATAGTAGAGTTCTTTTTAGAGGTAAGGGAAAGTAATAAGGTGGCCATAAATCTATACAGAAGGTTCGGTTTTGAGATTATAGGAAAAAGGAAAAGATATTATTCTGATACAAATGAGGACGCATTTATCATGCATCTTACTTTAAACCGGAAAAAAGAAACCGATAATGAAAGATTGGCAGGATGAACGATTTCGAAGCTGAAGTAATAAGAAACGAACAAATCATAAAAGACTTTTTTATTATTGAATTCAGTCTTTCAAAACCCATAGAGGCTTTTGAGCCGGGTCAGTTTGTGATGATTAAAATCCCGGACCAAAGGGTGTTTTTAAGAAGACCTTTTAGCATCTATGACTTACATGGGGACTCTTTATCCATTTTATACAAAATAAAGGGTGAAGGAACAAGGTTATTAAGTAAAGCATGGAAAGGAGTAAAAACTCAAATATTGGGCCCGCTGGGAAGGGGTTTTAATATAAATATACCTGATATTTTCAAACCCGTTGTCATTGCTGGAGGCATTGGTATAGCAGGTGTTAGTCTTCTGATAAAAAAACTGAAAAACATACCCGATATATTTTATGGTTGCACTGAGGAGATGGAATTAAGGTTAATAGATCATATTAAATCAAAACCTGTTTTTTTTGCCACAATGGACGGCTCTTACGGTTTTAAAGGCGATGTAATTACCCTGTTTGAAAGACACTTTCAAGGCTATAATTCACCTATTTATGTTTTTGCCTGTGGTCCTCTTGCCATGTATAAATCCCTCAAAGAAAAAATTCCAGAATCCATCCATTGTGAGGTGCTTCTTGAAGAAAGAATGGCATGTGGTTTAGGTCTGTGCTTCGGCTGTGTAAAAAAGACAATAGACGAAAAAGAACCTTATAAAAGGGTCTGCAAGGAGGGGCCTGTATTCGATATATGGCAGATCTTGCTGTAGGTTTGCTGGGAAAAGTTTTGAAAAACCCTGTTATGAATGCATCTGGGACTATGGGGTATGGTGTGGAGATAGAACCCCTCTGGGGTATAGAAAAAATGGGTGCATATGTAACAAAGGGACTATCCCTTAAGCCCCATCACGGAAACCCACCTCCCAGGGTCTTTGAAGAAAAATGCGGCATGATAAACAGTATAGGTCTTCATAATATTGGCATAGAAGCCTTTTTTAATGTATACATGCCTTTTTTTAAAAAAAAGGACCTCCCCGTTATTATTAATTTTTTCGGTTTTAGCGAAGATGAATATGTAGAATGTGCAAGATATATAAAGCCTCACAGGTTGATACTGGCTCTTGAGGCGAATCTTTCCTGTCCCAACATAAAGGCCGGCGGTATTAGTTTTGGAAAAGAACCTGAATCTGTCTATCGCCTCATAAAAAAGATTAAATCTGTAACAGAGACCCCTGTTATTGCAAAATTGACCCCAGAGGTTACAGACATAGTGAGTATTGCAATTGCCGCATACGAGGCAGGTGCAGACGGATTGACATTAATAAATACAGTTCCTGCAATACACGTGGATATTGAAAATAGAAATATCTCCATAAGGGGTGGACTATCAGGACCGCTTCTTAAACCAATTGCATTGAAGGCAATAAGAGACTGCTCTGAAAAGGTGCCTATACCCATAATCGGCGTAGGTGGCATTATGGATTGGGAAGATTGTGTGGCCTTTTTTATGGCAGGGGCAAGGGCAGTTCAGGTTGGTACTGCTACCTTTCTCGACCCCTATGCAATACCCAAGATAATAGATGGTTTAAGAAATTATATGGATAAGAAAGGTTATTCATCCATAAACAATATAATAGGATAATCAAAAAAGCACGAAATAAAGGCTTCTCATGAAACAAGAACAGATGAAAGAACTTGCAAAAAACTTAGAAGATTGCCTTGGTATACCTAATATCATTGCCAGAATTCTCATAAGCAGAGGTTTTTCAATCCCCCATGAGGCAGAAACATTTTTATTTCCGAAAATAAAAGACCTATCTGATCCCCTTTTATTACCAGATTGCGAAAAAGGTATCCATGCATTGATACATGCCATAAAAAATAAAAAACATATATGTCTCTACGGTGATTATGATGCAGATGGCATAACCTCATGCGCCCTAATGGTTAATTTTCTAAACAAACTCAACATTAAGGCCTCAATATATATTCCCGAAAGAAGAGAAGGCTATGGATTAAGCATCGAGGCCATAAAGAGACTAAAAAAGGATAAGGTAGACATCATTGTCTGCCTTGACTGTGGCTCTGCAAATATAGAAGAGGTAAAATTCGCTAATGATTTAGGTATTAAGATTATCATTATAGACCACCATGAGATATCAAATGATTTGCCTCCTGCAGAGGCTATTATAAACCCCAAAAGAAAGGATTCTCTATTTCCCACAAGAGAACTTGCTGCGTGTGGTGTTACGTTCTTTTTCCTCTGGGCATTAAGAAGGGTTATGCACAACCATGGGCTTATAGACGGCAACATAAATTTAAAAAACGAGCTGGACCTTGTAACAATAGGCACCATAGGAGATATGGTGCCCCTTGTAAAGGACAATAGGGTCTTAACGAAGATAGGCATGGAGATCATGAAAAAAAGGCCTAAGCAATGGTTAAAGACCTTTTATAAGGAAAACCTATTGCCCAGAACAGAACTAAACGAGTATGGCCTAAATTTTATTGTAATACCAAGAATAAATGCTGCAGGAAGGGTATCAATGCCCGAAGAATCCCTTGATTTTCTCACAACAGAGAAAGAGGCCGAATCTACAAGATTGTTAAAGGCACTTCAAGATGCAAATAACATGAGGCAAAGGATAGGAGATAAGATTTTAAAAGAGTGTAAAGAAGAGATAATGGCACAGGGTATTGATAAAAAAAACACCATTGTGCTGTTTAATAAAGACTGGCATATTGGCGTAATAGGCATTGTGGCCCAAAAATTGACAGAACTTTATAAAAAACCTTCCCTTGTAATAACAGAGATAGATGGAATATGCAAGGGTTCTGGCAGAGGTATAGAAGATATAGACCTTTATGAAATCATGTCCACTTTATCCCATCTACTTATTCGATTCGGTGGACACAGATTGGCCTGTGGCTTCTCCTTAAAGAAAGAAAATATACCTTTATTAAAAGAGGGATTTGAAAACGCAATGAGTAGTATTATTTTTAAGGAAAGTGAAATCCATTTTGATGCCTATGCCGATTTTGATGAATTCAATAATGATTTTGCCTATCATTTAGAGGCCATGTCACCTTTCGGGATAGGCAATCCAAGACCTGCTGTAATGGTTACACCTAATGAGGTGACCCTAATGAACAATAACCGCATAAGAATCACTGATAAGAATTCAAGGCAGTGGTATGGATACATAAATAATGCCACTATCATTCCGGAAAAAATAAAAAAAGGTCTTAAACTGATAGTGCAACCTATCATTAAAGAGGAGATGGGAAACAAGTTCATAAATCTAAATGTAAAGATAGTATTATAATGAAAAAATTTTTATTTATCCCTTAAAAACAACAACATCAAAATTGATTGGTTATGTGGCAGTTCACAATTTCTTTTTATTGTGCCCTTAATAAATATTCTATACCAGATAAAATTAAAAATATGATATATTGCTTGAAAAAATTTTTAAGGTGGTAGTTATGATAGACGAAAGGGTTATTACAAAGGCAATAATCGAAAGGTATACAGAAAAACTCGTAACCAATCTTGAAATCGATGTGGCAGTTTGCGGTGCAGGACCATCAGGACTTATCGCAGCATACTATCTTGCAAAAGGTGGCCTTAAGGTAGTTGTATTTGAAAGAAAACTCTCTATAGGTGGCGGTATGTGGGGTGGTGGCATGATGTTCAATGAAATAGTGGTTCAAAAAGAAAGTAAAGCCATATTAGACGAATTGAACATAACCACAAGGCCCTATGAATCAGATTACTATACTGTAGATTCAGTTGAAGCAGTAACTGGTATTTGCTTTAATGCTGTTAAGGCCGGGGCAAAAATTTTTAATCTCATAAGTATTGAAGACCTTGTAGTAAGAAAAGAAAGGGTTGTAGGCGTTGTTATTAACTGGACAGCAGTTGAAATGGCCGGACTCCATGTAGACCCCTTAACAATAATGGCAAAATGCGTAGTAGATGCTACAGGCCATCCTATTGAGGTTGTTAAGGTGCTTGAAAAAAAGATGGATGTCAGGCTAAATACCCCTTCAGGAAAGGTGGAAGGGGAAAAATCCATGTGGGCAGATGTGGCAGAAACAAAGACTTTGGAAAATACAAAAGAGGTGTTTCCCGGTCTTTTTGTAGCAGGTATGAGTGCCAATGCAACATTCGGTTCATACAGAATGGGCCCCATCTTTGGTGGCATGTTATTATCGGGAAAAAAGGTGGCAGAACTCATTATTGAAAGACTTAAATGAAAAATATACTCACAATAGCAGGTTTTGACCCAACAGGCGGGGCAGGGATAACAATCGATTTGAATGTATTTCAAAATAACGGCATCCACGGTCTTGCCATACCTACATGTGCAGTGGTTCAGGGACCATTTGGGGTCTCAAAAATATATCCCACCCCTTATGATACATTTTCTTATATGCTCAATGAGATAAAAGATATTGAGATAGATACCATAAAAATTGGCGTATTGTACGATGAACAGTTCATAGAAAAGATTTTGGATTTTATAAATGGTTTAGGAAAACATGTCCCTATTGTCCTCGACCCTGTCCTTAAATCAAAAAACAAAACAGAACTTTTAAAACAAAAGGGGATTCTAAGGCTAAAAGAATCTTTAATACCCTTTGTGACTGTTATAACACCAAACATCTATGAGGCAGAAATCTTAACAGGTATAAACATCAAAGATATAAAAACTATGGAAGGGGCTGCGCTGTCTTTAAATGCCATGGGCGCAAAAGCAGTTGTTGTAAAAGGGGGCCATATCCAGGGAAAACCAGTGGATTTACTCTTTGACGGTAAAGGGATTGTTACTTACACAAGGGAAAGAATCAATAAAGAGATCCACGGAACAGGGTGTGTCTTCTCATCCCTTTTAGCATCTTACATCTGCACTGGATATACGATAAAAGAGGCCTTTTTAGAGACAGAACATAAGCTCGATGATTTGCTAAAACAAAGCTACAGGATCACAGGTGGTGGATACTATTATATGTCTATTGGAAAAACCCAATTCAACAGTGCACAGAGGTGGGAGGTTATTAATACCTTAAAAGAGGCTGCAGAGATTATTTATAGACTGAACCCTTTTGAACTTGTTCCTCAGGTCCAGATGAATCTGGGTTATGCAATAAAAGGAGCAAAGGATGAAGAAGATGTGGCAGCCTTCCCAGGAAGGATTTCTGTCTATAAAAAAAAGGTTTATATAAAAGGTGAACCATGCTTCGGTGCATCAAGCCATGTGGCAAGGCTTATCTTGGGCATGATGAAAAAATTTCCCCACATAAGGTCTTGCGCCAATATTAGATACAGCGAAAAAATAATAGAAAAGGCAAGGCAACTCAACATGAATGTTGTATTTTTTGACAGAAGGTTAGAGCCTGAGGATATAAAAAAAATAGAAGGCCAAAGCCTAAACTTTCTTTTAAATGAGATAATATCAAGGATTGATTCGTCACCTGACATGATATATGATATAGGAGATATAGGGAAAGAACCCATGATAAGACTTTATGGAAAAGACCCCATTGAGGTGGTCAAAAAAATGGAGATGATTTTAACATGAAAAATCAAATTGTTGAGGCACAAAAAAATAAACCAACAGAAGAGATGATAAGGATTGCCCAAGAAGAGGGTGTGGACATAAATGTCCTTTGCAGCTATGTGGCTTCAGGAAAGGTAGCGATTTTAGCAAACAACAGGCATAAAAATTTTACACCCAAGGGCATTGGAAAGGGTCTGTCCGTTAAAGTAAATGCCAATATCGGAACATCACCTGAAAAGGCGGATATAAAGCTCGAGATGGAAAAGCTCGAGATGGCAAAAAAGGCAGGCGCTGATACAGTAATGGATTTAAGTACCGGTGGAGATCTCAGGGAAATAAGAAAGACGATAATAGAACATGCCGAAATACCTGTAGGGACAGTTCCAATTTATGAGGCAGCAGTGGAGACGGTAAAAAAAAGAAAGACCATAACAAAAATGGATCCCGATGAGCTATTTGACATTATAGAGAGAAATGGAGAAGATGGCGTTGATTTTATAACGGTCCATTGTGGGGTAACTATAAAATCTATTGAAAGATTAAGGGAGCAGGGTAGAATTACAGGCATTGTTAGTCGTGGCGGTGCATTTCTTGCCGAATGGATAATTATAAACAAAAAAGAAAATCCCCTTTATGAACAATACGATAGACTTCTTGCTATTGCAAAAAAATACGATATGACTTTAAGTCTTGGAGATGGTTTAAGACCAGGTTGTATTGCCGATGCCACAGATAGAGGACAAATAGAAGAGCTTATAATACTGGGTGAGCTATGTTCAAAGGCTATAGAAAACGGTGTCCAGGTAATGATTGAAGGCCCGGGTCATGTGCCTATAAATCAGATAGAGACGAACATTGTTTTACAGAAGAGGTTGTGCAATGAGGCACCATTTTATGTATTAGGACCAATCGTTACTGATATTGCACCTGGCTATGACCATATAACATCAGCTATAGGTGGTGCAATTGCCGCATACTATGGAGCAGATTTTTTATGCTACGTAACGCCTTCTGAACACTTAGGTCTTCCAAGCCCCCAGGATGTGAGAGATGGTGTGATAGTAACAAAGATTGCAGCCCATGCAGCAGACATCGCAAGGGGTAACAAAAGGGCATTAAAGATGGATGAAGAAATGTCTAAATTTAGAAAGGCCCTCGATTGGGAAGGACAGTTTAAATGTGCAATAGACCCTGAAAAAATAAAAGAATTTAGAAAAGGAAGGGGGCTTCATGACGATGTATGCAGCATGTGTGGGGAATACTGCTCCATGAAAATTATAAAGGACTATTTCCAGAAAAAATAATAATCTTCTGTTATGAAAAATCCTTTAGTCTGGCAGCCTACCATCTTTACTGTTTCTTCCCTTACAGGTCAGATAAAACGCCTGATAAATAATCAATTCAGGGATATCCTTGTAGAAGGTGAGATATCCAATTTTAAACTATATCCATCGGGTCACCTCTATTTTACCCTCAAAGATGACCAATCTGTAATAAAGGCAGTTATGTTTAATTTCTATGGAAGATATCCTGAAGATGCATTTAAAGATGGAACTTCGGTTATTTGCAGTGGAAGGGTGGATGTATATGAAAAAAGAGGCGAATACAGGTTAATTGTCGATGTAATGGAGGTTAAAGGTTTAGGTTTACTTCAACTTAAATTTCAATTACTTAAGGAGAAACTTTATAAAGAAGGCTTATTCGACCACACAAAGAAGAGGGTATTGCCTCTACTTCCTGAAAGAATTGGTATTATTACATCCCCTGCAGGCGCTGCTATAAAGGATATGTTAAAGATAATATTTGGAAGATTTCCAAATATGTCTGTTCTTATATACCCTGTGAGGGTTCAGGGAGATGAAGCATCCTATGAAATAGTAGATGCAATAAGATATTTTAACCTCACAAGAGAGGTGGATGTAATTATACTGGGAAGGGGCGGTGGTTCAACAGAAGACCTTGCGCCGTTTAATGAAGAGATGGTGGCAAGGGCAATATATGCATCCAATATACCTATTGTATCCGGCGTAGGCCATGAAACTGACTTTACAATTGCTGACTTTGTAGCCGATGTAAGGGCGCCAACTCCAACTGCAGCGGCAAGCATTGTAGTTCCTGATAAAGAAGAGCTAAAAGAGACAATAGAAAGACTAAAGAAAAAACTTACCGAGTCAATAAAAGGTGTTCTGGAAAAAAAGAGACTTGATTTATTTAAAGGTATCGTTGCCCTGAAGGAAAGAAGGGATTTTTTGATAACACACAGGATATATTTAGATGACTTAACCAATAGACTCACTCAGAACTTTACGATGTTTTTTATAAACAAAAGGCAGAAGGTTCTATCCCTTGAACAGAGACTAAGTGATTTGAATCCGGAAAATATCTTAAAAAGGGGGTTCAGTATAACAACAAAAAAAAGCACAAAAGAGGTTATTATAAATACAAATCAGGTTGATACAAAAGATGTGGTTTCTATTAAACTTTTCAAAGGTATGCTTGAATGCACAGTAGATAAATTAATGCCTGTAAAATAGTTTTTTTATAACATGCATTCCATCAATAAGCTTTTTAGCCAGGTATTTTATTGTTGAATCTTCGATATAAACTGTTATAATACAAAAACAAAATGCGAATATTATGTCTTGATGTAGGCGAAAAAAGAATAGGTATATCCCTTTCTGATCCCACAGGGTCCATTGCCCAGGGCCTTACTGTATTAAATAGGGTATCCCTTAAAAAAGATATGGAATACCTTGAAAAGATTTTAAGGGACTATGAAATAGGTGAACTCGTTGTAGGTTTACCAAAAGATTTAAACGGTTCAATTGGCAAAAAGGCAAAAGAAGTCCTCGATTTTGTGGACAACTTAAAAAGGTATATAAACATCCCAGTGATATTATGGGATGAGAGATTTACCACGAATGAGGCGCACAGAATATTCTCAATGGCTGGCATGGCACAAAAAAAGAGAAAACCTTTTATCGATATTATGTCTGCCCAGATAATACTTCAGGGGTATCTTGATGCAAAAAAAACAGTATAGATTTGTAATCCTTATATCCCTAATGTTCTTTTTGGCAACCCAGGCTTTTATATTTGCAAGCATTCCAAGAAGTTTTGAAAATGAAAAAATAAATGTGGTTATAAAAAGCGGTGTGGGTCTAAAAGATATATCCCATTTGCTTAAAAATCAGGGTCTTATAGAATCAAAATATCTGTTTCTTTTTATTTCTTTGCTCTATGGTGGAAAGCTAATAGCAGGAGAATATGAGCTGAACAAAAACATGTCTACCATAGAAATTGTAAAAAAGTTGGTAAACGGAGAGAGAAAGATATATATAATAAAAATTATTGAGGGTTATAACATATACAATGTTGCCGATATGTTTGACAGGGCAGGCCTTATTAAGGCAAATGAATTTATAGAGATGGCAAGAAGCGAAATTTTGTTGAAAAGATTAGGTATTTCCGGTGATTCTTTAGAAGGCTACCTGTATCCTGACACTTATTTCTACAGCAAAGAGATAGAGATCGATAAATTCATCGAACTCATTGTAAGGAAAACCTTAAATAACTTTGAAAAAGAGGATATTAAAAAGAGAATGGCAGAGTTAAATCTTGATATCCACATGGTACTGACACTGGCTTCCATGATTGAGAAAGAGGCAAAGATAAAAGAAGAAAAGCCTTTAATTTCAGCTGTTTTTCATAATAGATTAAAAAATGGTATGCCCCTTGACTGTGACCCTACTGTTATATATGGTTCAGGAAGGTTCAATCTCCCTATTACTAAAAAAGACCTAATGGAATATACACCGTATAATACCTATAGATTTAAGGGTTTACCAAAAGGCCCTATATGCAATCCTGATGTAACCTCTATTAAAGCTGTTCTATATCCCGCCCAGGTAAACTATCTATACTTTGTTTCTAAAAACGATGGAACCCATGTCTTCTCAGAGGACATGCGTACCCATAATAATTATGTGTTAATGTATCAGAGGGCAAAAAACAAAAAAAATCATTTGTGAAGGAGGGATTTATGGCAAAAGATGTAGCAGTAATCGGTGTGGGCCAGAGTTACTTTGTAAGAGGATACGAAGGCTCCATCAGAGAATTGGCTTTTGAGGCTTTCAGAGAGGCAATGCAGGACGCAGGCATCACGACAAAAGATATAGATGCCTCTGTATTCTGCTCTGCCCCTGAATATGACAAACAGAGATCACCTGCAGGTGTCCTTGCCGAATATCTTGGTCTGATTCCACAACCAACATTTTATATCGAAACAGTATGTTCATCAAGCAGCACCGGTGTTAAGGTTGCATATGGTATGATAAAATCAGGACTCCATGATGTGGTAGTTGTCCTGGGATTCCAAAAGATGTCAGAGATTACATCTGCAGAATCTCAGGAGAGGATGGGTCGCGGTGCTGATATCCAGTGGGAATCACCCTTTGGGACAATGATGCCTGCATATTATGCATTGTATGCCCAGGCTTATATGGCTAAAAATGGTCTTACCCACGAAGACCTCATGAATGTAAGGATTAAATCAGCAACCTACGGACAGATTAACGAAAGGGCTGTATACAGAAAAGCAGTGACCCAGGCTGATTTTGACCCTAATAATCCCAATGCCAGGATGGCAGCACCCGTTGCCTGGCCTTTAAGGGTTGGTGATGCATGCGCCAATGCAGATGGAAGCTCATGTATAATCCTTGCAAATGCCGAAAAGGCAAAGGCATTTTCTAAAAAACCTGTCTGGATCATAGGCATCGGCGCTGCATCTGAAGCAGTAAATATGGCAGCAAGACCTGATTTTTCAAAGGGATTGAGGGCACCATACATAGCAGCACAACAGGCTTATACAATGGCAGGTATAAAGCCAAGTGATGTAAAGGTAGCAGAGGTTCATGACTGCTTCACTATAGCTGAGATAATGGCATACGAGGCCTTAGGATTTGCACCCGTTGGAGAAGGAAAACAGTTAATAAGAGAAAAGGCTACTTACAAAGAAGGTAGAATTCCTGTAAATGTAGACGGTGGATTACTTTCAAAGGGACATCCCATTGGAGCAACAGGTGGTTCACAGATAAGGACTATTGTGTTGCAGCTTAGAGGTGAGGCAGGCCCAATGCAGGTGCCTGGAGAGCCGGACATTGGACTCGTCCATAATGTAGGCGGCGTTGGACTATACGGTAATGTAACAATATTCGGGAGGTGAAATATGGGATTTGAAAAATTTGGAAGAAAAAGCTTTACAGGCATAACAAAGACGGCAAAGTTTGTCGATTTTCTTGAAGAAGGCAAAGTGAACGGAACGGTATGCAAAAAGTGCGGGGCAAAATATTTTCCACCAAGGGCAGATTGTGCAGCCTGTTTCTCGAATGAAATGGACTGGTTCGAAATGCCCAAAAAGGGAAAACTTGAAACATATACAATAGCATACTATGCACCATTTGGGTTTGAGGCTGACTGCCCTTATACAATGGGTGTTGCAGAATTTGAAGGTGGATTAAAGCTATTTGCGAGACTCTCAAAGGATTTAAAGCCAGAAGACATAAATGTGGGAATGGATGTTTCTGTAAAGCCAGTTAAATACGAAGATGGTCAGATGTCCTTTGAGATAGTAAGGGCATAACTTAAAAAATTCAAAAAAAGGCTTCAAAGGGGCTGCCATGCAGCCCCTTTGTATAATTTTATCAAATTAAACGGTGATGTATAACATATGAAAATAGCGGCAATCTTAATATTATCCTTTCTTCTTTTCTTTAATAACTTAGGCTCTACTGCCCTCTGGGATCCCGATGAACCAAGACAGGCTATTATGGCCCGAGAGATGATACAGAGGGGAAATTATGTCCACCCTTATCTAAATGGTATACCCTATCTTGAAAAACCCCCTTTTTATCCGTGGATGATAATTGTAGCATCAAAGATAAACGGTAAGGTGGATGAATTTTCATCGAGACTGCCAGCAGCCATCTCTGCAACTATACTATTGTTTATAACCTATTATCTGGGATGCATACTTGTTGATAAATATGCAGGTTTTCTGTCTGCCTTAATCTTAGCTACAAATTATCAGTTTCTCTCAAATGCAAGAGAATCTGTAATGGATATGACCTTTGCACTATTTATAGGGCTAACTATATTTTGTAATTTTCTCGCCATAAAAAACGACAAAAGGTTCCTTTTTATTATTTCTTTTATCCCTGCCTCTTTGGGTATACTTACAAAAGGTCCTGCAGGTCTTGCAATCCCGGCGCTGACAACCTTTTTTTACTTAATATCCCAGAAAAAACTAAAAAAATACTTTTTTCCTCTTGTTGCCGGTTGTATTATTGCCTGCCTTATAGCATCTATATGGTTTTTTTTAGCCGGTGAAGAGTACTTTCGTGAGTTTATACTAAGGCAGAATATCACAAGATATACAAAAGCCTTTGACCATAAAGAATCTTCCTTTTATTATTTTCACAAATTGTTTTTTAATTTTTTACCATGGAGTATTTTACTGCCCTTTAGTGTCTACTATGCTTTTAAAAAAAGGATATGGCTTCCCTTAATCTGGTTTGTTGCAACGTTTTTATTCTACGAATTTTCAAAGAGCAAAAGGGCCATATATCTTCTTTCTCTATACCCTGCATGTGCATTGCTGTGCGGTATATATATAAAGGACAGATGGCATTCTATTGTGAACAGTGGTTGGCGTTTTTTTCTATGGTTGTTTGGCATTCTAATCACTATCCTTCCTGTTACAGCTATCTTTTCTTTTGATTTCATACCGCCTGTGATACTTAATGAATTAAAAAAACAATTGTCCGTTTTTTATATATTTATTTCATTACTGTCTTTTTTAGGGGCTATTTTTTGCTTTTTTCTCTTTAAAAGAAAAGATAAAGGTGCACTTGCTGTTTGTTTCTTATATCTTACTGTTATGGGCGTATTCTATAATATTTTCTATATGCCCCTTATGGACAGGTCTTTGAAATCCCCGAAACTCATAACGGATAAGATAAAGGGCATAGAAAAATACAGTGAGGTCTATTCATACGGATTTTCATCATCTGGTTTAATCTTCTATGCAGGAAGGCCTATCAAAAACCTTAAGGATATAAAAGAGATAAAAGACAATAAAAATGGTATACTTCTCATCGTTGAAGACAATGCAGTGCCTTTAAATATGAAAAAGGAATTGGATAAGGGCTTTACAGTCACAGGTAATGCCCGTTATGAAAAGGATACGTATACTTTTTATGAAAAAAAATAGATTTCTTATTTTTATGTTCAGGTAAGGTGTTATGGAAGGTAAGCCTTATATCTCTGTTTTGGTCCCGGTTTTAAATGAAGAAGATTCTTTGCCAGAACTCAACGCAAGGCTTTTAAAGGTGTTAAATGAAATGGGAAATCCTTTCGAAATTATCTACATTAACGACGGAAGCACAGATAGCACACCTTTTTTACTGGAAAACTTCCACAAAGAAAATAAAAATGTAAAGGTCATAGAATTCAACAGAAATTACGGACAGCATATGGCCCTGTTCGGCGGGTTTGAATATGCAAAGGGCGATATCATAGTAACAATAGATGCAGATTTGCAGAATCCGCCAGAAGAAATCCCTAAACTTATAAAGAAGATGGAAGAAGGCTATGAGGTTGTTGGCACCTATAGAAAAGACAGAAAGGATTCTATATTCAGAACAATACCATCATATATAGTGAATAAAATAACTGCGCGGCTTGTAGGTGTAAGGTTGAGGGATTATGGATGCATGTTAAGGGCTTACAGGAAAGACATAGTGGAATATATGAAGATGTGTCCTGAATCATTGAGTTTTATACCAGCACTGGCCAATACATTTGCAAAAAAAATTGTAGAAATAGAGGTCTCCCACGAAGAAAGAAAAAAGGGAAAGACAAAATACAGCCCTATAAAATTATTACAGCTCAACTTTGACCTGATGACAAACTTTTCCCTTCTGCCCATCCAATTTATAGGTATGGTAGGTGTGGGTATTGCCCTTGTGGGTATTCTATTTGCCCTGTATCTGTTTGTAAGAAGACTGATTGTAGGACCTGAATCAGAAGGGCTATTTACTCTGTTTGCCATATTATTCTTCTTCATTGGGATACAGATTTTAGCATTGGGCATTATAGGTGAGTATGTGGGAAGGATTTATCATGAGGTAAGGAGAAGGCCCAGGTATATAGTAAAAAGGGAACTTTTATGAGATGCATTGTATTTGCATACCATGAAATAGGTTATGTATGTCTTGAAGAATTGATATGTTACGGCGCAGAGGTGCCCTGCCTTTTTACCCATAAAGATGACCCCGATGAAAAAATATGGTTTAGAAGGCCAATAGAAATTGCTGAGAAATACTCCATACCTGTCTATACACCTAAAAATCTCAGAGAAGGTAACTGGTATGAACTTATAAAATCCCTGGACCCTGATGTTATATTCTCTTTCTATTACAGGCTCATGATACCCATGGATATAATAGAGATTCCAAAAATAGGTGCATTCAACATGCACGGGTCTTTACTTCCAAAATTTCGTGGAAGGGCACCGGTAAACTGGGTCTTGGTAAAAGGAGAGAAAAAAACAGGTGTTACATTGCACTATATGGTAGAAAAGCCTGATGCCGGTGATATTATAGGCCAGAAAGAGGTGGAAATTGACTTTGAAGATACCGGGAGGACCCTGCTTTTAAAGCTTGCCGTAGCCTCAAGGGAATTATTGAGGGAGATGCTTCCTCTAATCGAGGGCAGGCAATTTAAAAGGATTCCCCAGACAGGAGAATCATCATACTACGGTGGCAGAAAGCCCGAAGACGGGATGATAAACTGGGAAGAAGATGCATTAACTATATATAATCTTATAAGGGCAGTGACCCATCCATATCCAGGGGCATTTACTTATCTTGACGGCAAAAAACTGTTTATCTGGTGGGCAAAACCCGTTGAAGGGGAAACAAACATAAAGCCTGGTACCGTAATCACTAAAAATCCTTTAGTTGTATCCACGGGGAAAAATATGTTAAGGTTAATTACTGTTCAACTTGAAGGAGATAAAGAGATGGACGCCACAGAGTTTGCCACTAAATATAATATAGAAAATAAGATGCTCGGGAGGAATTGATTTGAAGATACTTATACTCGGTGTAAATGGTTTTATAGGAAATAGCCTTGCGGCAAGGATTTTAAAAGATACGGACTGGGAAATATACGGTATGGACATTAGGGCAGACAAAATTGCAAACTGTCTTAGCAACGAAAGATTCCATTTTGTAGAAGGTGATATTAGCATTAACAAAGAATGGATAGAGTACCACGTAAAAAAATGTGATATTGTTATGCCCCTTGTGGCCATTGCAACACCGGCTACATATGTAAGGGAACCACTTAAGGTCTTTGAACTTGACTTTGAAGAAAACTTAAAGATTGTAAGGCTCTGTGTAAAATATAATAAAAGGCTTTTATTCCCCTCCACATCAGAGGTATACGGTATGTGCAATGACCCAGAATTCAATGAAGACGAAAGCCCTCTTGTTTTAGGCCCCATAAGAAAACAGAGATGGATATACAGTGCATCAAAACAGCTACTCGATAGGGTTATATGGGCGTATGGATTTCAACATGGATTAAGATTTACACTCTTCAGACCCTTTAACTGGATAGGCCCAAAACTTGATGAGCTAACCTCAGACCCTGAAAAAGAGGGCAGTTCAAGGGTTGTGACACAGTTTATAAGCAGTTTGCTTCTGGGAGAGCCCATAAGGCTTGTAGATGGAGGCAACCAAAAAAGATGTTTCACATACATAGACGATGGCATAGACTGCCTTATGAAAATCATAGAAGACAAAAACAATAACTGCAACGGAGAAATATTCAACATAGGCAATCCAAACAACGAGGCCACCGTAAAAGAACTTGCCCATAAACTCAAAAAGATATTTAAAGAGCATCCTTCAACAAAAAATATAAAAAAGGAATCGGAGATCATAGAGGTATTCTCAAGGGAATTCTACGGAGAGGGCTATCAGGATATAAATAGGAGGGTGCCTTCTATTAAAAAGGCAGAAAAACTTTTAGGCTGGAAACCGAAGGTGGATCTTGATACAGCGCTTAAAAAAACACTTGAATATTATTTAGAAACGGCGTTGAAAAATTCTTGTTGATTATGTAAAAACTCTTCTAATGCATAAGGCCAGCTTCTCAACGGTTCTAACTTTGTATTAATGAGAATACTGTATTTTGGCCTTTTTGCAGGTCTTGGAAACTCATCAGGAGAAACGGGAATCAATTTTACGTTTTTAATGCCAGCAAGTTCAAATAAAATTTTTGCTGCCCCATACCAGGTCACAGGCATTCCCTCGTTTGTAATATGGTATATGCCAAAAGGCAGTGCCTTATCTATAAGATATTTTGTGCGACCGGCAAGGTCAGGTGCATATGTAAAATTGGAAAGCTCATCGTCTACAACCTTTATTGCATCCTGTTTTTTAGCAAGGTTCAGCATGGTCTCAAAAAAACTCTTCTTTGCATTGGGATTATTTGATGGTTTTCCGAACATCTTCTGAAGTCTTATGAGGTAGTATTTTTCACTGTGCCTTTGTAATTCCATCTCTCCCATATATTTTGATTCACCGTATTTTGAAATGGGGTTTGGTGAACTTAACTCATCGTATCCATCTGGACTATTTCCGTCAAAGACGTAGTCTGTACTGTAATGAACTATAATGGCCCTGATTTTACTGGCAGCATCGGCAAGATAACCCGGTGCCATACCGTTTATCCTTTTTGCTATTTCAAATCCTTCTGGTTCTTCTGCCTTATCCACTGCATTATATGCCGCTGCATTGATTATGATGTCTGGTTCAAGACCTATTACCTTTTCATTTACTGAATTTTTGTCGCCTATGTCAATGTCATCTACATCCCAGCCAGTTACATCATACATTTCATCCCTTTTAAACACCCTTACAAGTTCAGGTCCAAGCAATCCCTTGGCACCGATTATTAAAACCTTTTTCATAGGCCTCCACAAAGATTGTGTGTTATTGTTTCGAATTATATATTAATATATAAATATAGGCAAGAAAGTAAGCCTAAGGGTGGTAATTTTTTGTTAAAAACAATTGTTTTTTATATTTTAATAGTTTTCTTTCCTTTAATTCTGTCAGGGGAGTGTATAAACGGCGATTGTTTAAACGGAAGAGGTGCCATGTTGTTCGAAAACAATGATTATTATACAGGATACTGGAAGAATGGTTTATTTCACGGAAAGGGGCTTATGATATACCATAACGGTGATAGATACAACGGCGAATGGAAAGAGGGGGCAAGGTCAGGCAAAGGTGAGTTTTTCTTTGTCAACGGCGATGTCTATAAAGGAGAATGGAGGGAAGGGAAACCTCATGGAAAAGGAACAATGATATTTGCCAACAATGATAAATATATCGGTGAATGGGCGTATGGTTCATACAATGGAAAGGGCACGCTAATCTATGCAAACGGAAACAGATACGTAGGTGAATTTAAAGACGGTTCTTATGACGGAAAGGGCACGATGTTCTTTTCTTATGGAAACAGATATGTAGGGGAATGGAAAAACGGTAAACCCCATGGAAAGGGCACAATCTATGACCCAAAGGGAAGGATAATATATAAAGGGATCTGGGAAAACGGCGAACCTAAAGGTAAAGACAGTAAAAAATAGACACACTGTATGCTTAATGCATCAATTACCAATTTACAAAAGCTCTTGATAAAATATTTAAAAGATAATAAAAAATAAAAGCAGGTAAGATACATGTGGAACTGGAAATTAATCTACGAAGATAAAGATATCCTTTGTTATTGCGATATAGAAAATGTGGCAGATGCAGAAGAATATGTAGATGGTATTTTTAGATCACAATTCTGTTACCAGCCTCTATCAAACAATGTAATAATCTGGGTCACTTTTTTTTATAAAAGTCAGCAGATTATAAAACATTACACGGATTATTTAAAAATTAATGGACTATATAATGAACAATACAAAAACTTAAGCAATACTTTATGCCTGGTAGAATTCAAGGCAGATGAAAATAAATACAGGGTAATCCCTGCCTTAGATTATGATAATGATGGAAAAGAAATTGGTGTTTCAAAGATTATAACAGATGAGGGCACATCATTTATAAAAGGCATAAAAGGAGACTGGTCTTCTGTAAAATCAAGAGACACCAATAAGGCAATCAAGGCAACTTACAAATTTTTATTCAAAAGGCAAGAAGATTAAGCACACTCTTTAAACTTCTCACCCTCTCCCTTTCCCTTCAGTACATCTCTATAAACCACAAGGGCCTTGTTTACAAGGGGCAACCATCGTATGGGGCAAGCTAAAAAATACCTCTATAAGTTTTTTGAATCACATCTTCCATTTAATGCTAATTTACATGAAGTCTTAATTGTTCAATAGCCCCAAGGGCAGTAAAACATTGCCCATGCCACCATCTGTCTTTATAAAAGGGTAAGTACTGTTATTGAATAGAGGTTTCCCTTAATAAATGCCAGGTCTCAATCAAACTCTTTCCACATAAGATAGGGAGGATCCATTTTTATTTCCTTACCATGTCTTTTTCTTATCTTATCATCGGACATATTTTAGCCACCTTTTGATTTTAATAGGGTTGAGGAGTATTCTAAAATATTGTATAGTTTTTGACATGAAAAGGATTGTAATTGGCACAGCAGGTCACATAGACCACGGAAAGACAAGCCTTATAAAGGCATTAACAGGTATAGACTGTGACAGGCTAAAGGTAGAAAAGGAAAGGGGTATAACAACAGAACTCGGTTTTGCCCATTATAAGATAAACGATGAACTAATAATAGGTATCGTAGATGTCCCGGGCCATGAAAAATTCGTAAAGCACATGGTTTCTGGTTCATGGGGTATAGATGTCGTGCTGCTCGTTATCGCAGCAGACGAGGGGGTCATGCCCCAGACAAGGGAACATATGGACATCTGCACCATGCTCGGTCTTGAAAAGGCAATCGTGGCGATCACGAAAAAAGACCTCGTGGACGAGGAGATGCTCGAGCTTGTAAAGGAAGATATAGACGATTTTTTAAAATTAACCCCTTTTAAAAATGCACCGGTAATACCTGTTTCATCTCATACAGGGGAAAACCTGGATATCTTAAAAAAAACGATTATGGATGTGGCTTTATCCACCAAAGAAAGGTCGAAAAAGGGCATTTTCCGATTACCCGTTGACAGGGTATTCACACTAAAAGGTCTCGGCACCATCATAACAGGCACCTGTGTTTCTGGTCATATAGAGGTAGGAGAAGAAATAGAGGTATATCCCTTAGAAAAAAGGGCAAGGATTAGAAACATCCAGGCATATCATGAAGATGCTAAAGAGGCCTATGCAGGACAAAGAGTTGCATTAAACCTCCAAGGCATAGACAGAGACGAAATAGAAAGGGGGACCATTATAGGAAGACCAAACACCCTCTTCCCAACTAAAAGACTCGATGTCTCCTTTAAATACCTTAAACTACCCTTTAAAGGCATAAAAACAGATTCAATTTTCAGGT
>Ga0209508_1000218_pt1 | contig 67759 bp, 64 predicted proteins | sample AD_UKC129_MetaG_FD_184427 | JGI IMG/M metagenome (GOLD analysis project Ga0209508, IMG submission 184427) | Active sludge microbial communities of municipal wastewater-treating anaerobic digesters from Canada - AD_UKC129_MetaG (SPAdes) (version 2) | ecosystem: Engineered > Bioreactor > Anaerobic...
TCGTAGTTGGCTATAACCTCGATTGGAAGCGCAACATTAACATTGGTAGCTGCAACAATCAAAACTTTGCACAGATTCCTCATGGCAATTTGCGACTTAAAATCAAATCACTCTGCGAGCGCTATGGCATCAACTACGTAGAACAGGAAGAAAGCTACACTTCTCAAGCAGATTTCTTTGCAAATGATACCCTTCCTGTTTACAACGCAGATAATCCACAAGAATACAACTTTAGAGGCAAGCGCATATCTAGGGGTCAATACAGAACCTATCAAGGTACAATAATAAACGCTGATTGCAACGGTGCACTGAACATACTTCGCAAAAGTAACCTGGTGGACTTAAGAGTTCTACAGGCTAGAGGCTGTTTAGACCAGCCTGAAAGAATAAGGGTCGTTTGACCAAACTTCTTTCGAAATCCCCCACCTCTATAGGTGGTGGGATGGTTTAATTCTCGATTCTCTTCTTGTTAACATAATGAGCATAGATAAAGCCAAAACGAACCCAAATGATAAATAATATTAAGTGTTGTTAGAGATCAGAACATTCAGGAACAGTTCTAAAAGGTAAAAAAGTATGTTATAATCTAAGAATGACAAACAATAGTGATAGAAGAATACCAGAAAGATACTAGCCAACACTGAGATAAAGTGATGAAGGGAGGACAAAATATATGAAAAGTTTTGTTATGAACATTTGGCTGACTACTTGGAGAAAATTATATGGAGAAAAGGTTGTCGATTCTTTGGTCTCGGAATTTGGCATTCAAACAAATAAATTGTTGATCCCTACAAATGATATTTCAGACGATTTGGTTATCAAATTCTCACGAGCACTGGCGCAAAAAGTAGGGAAAACATACGAAGAGCTCTGGGAAGAGACCGGCTATCAAAACATTTGGTCTTTCTATTCATTTTATCCGAGCTATTTCAAAAAAGAGGGTGCTTTATCATTTCTAAGTGCTATGGATATGGTTCACAGATCCCTCACAAGGAGGATAAAAGGAGCAAAACCTCCAAGAATTATATACAATTATATCGACGAAAAGACAGCAATCATTCGTTATGAATCCAATCGAGATTTTAGAGATTATTTCTTGGGACTCCTTAAAGGAACGGCAGACTTTTTCAGTGATCCTCTAAAGGTCGAGGTAACCAAACAAGGATTAACAAACGATGGTTCGTTTCTCGAAGTAAGAATTGCTGCTACAAAGCCATATGGTAGACGAGTGACCCTAAAGCTTTTTAAAACTCTCTCATTTGGATTGCTGAAAAAAATAACCACGTCCTACACATTTATTCTACCTGTTGCAACATTTGTTCTATCATTCCTTTTTACAAGTCTTATTAACCCTCTAGTTGGTTCGATTTTGACTGCTGCTGTTGTTTTTGTAGGAGCGTTATTAGAATCCCTAGATCTTAAAAAGGGACTTGACGCAACAAAAGAGATCTCAACGATCTATAAGACAAAGGACTTTAATAGTCTCGTAATAATCAGTGGGGAAGAAAACTTCGAAGAAATAACGAAAGAGAATATCGAGGCCACAATGTCACTTAGAGAGTTTTTAATAGGTCTTCAAGGTGATACAGAAGAACTTCTAAGCTTTTCAAACAAGACTTTAGAATCTGCGAATACTGTACAAGAACAGATAGATATGATGAAAGAACTCTCTACACAGATTGCAGACACTGCTGTGCAGATAAGCAATGATGCTGAAAAAATTTCGGAAGCAGTTTCATCAAACGTCGAAACAATTTCAAAAACAATAAGTGAGCAAAACCAGATAGTTCAGAACTTGAATACAGCAGTTGAGAAGATAATAAGTGCTGCAAAAAGTGTAGAGAATTCGGCAAATGGTATGAGAGCGATGAGTAATGATTTCGAAGCTATAGCAAAAGAAAGCCAAGAATTGAGAAATCAAGCGAGTGCGATACAAGACATAGCTAACACAGTCATGAGCATTGCCGAACAAACAAATCTACTTGCTCTGAATGCTGCAATAGAAGCTGCAAGGAGTGGAGAAGCAGGAAGAGGATTTGCAGTTGTCGCAGACGAAATAAGGAAGCTTGCAGAGGAGAGCAAAGAATCAGCCAACAAAATTTCACAGTTTCTTTCAACCGTTTCTAATGGAATTGCGGAGCTGAGCAAAGGTGTTTTGAAGGGATATGAAGAATTAAAGAAACAATCAGTTGAACTTTCGAATAGTGCTGACAAGAGTAAGGAATCAAGTGAAATTATCTCTCAAATTACAGGGCAATTGAACATGCTCATTGATAATTTGAACAGCGAGACCCTCAAACTCGAAAATATAACGACAAGCATACAAAACCTTCTGGCGATTTCAGAAGAGAGCTCGGCAACGGCTGAAGAAATAAGTGCCTCTATTCAAAGGTTTCTAGATGAGTTAGGCACCGTATTTACAAATGTTCGTCAAACTATAAATCTCCTAAATGTAATTCAAGAGAATTTCAAAGACGTGAAAATATAGCACTTGAAAAGTACTTAAAAAAGTGATATCATATAACTTGGTTTAATTGCTGACAAATCTTTAGGAGAGGTGAGTGGTTTTGAAGAAGGGTATTCACCCGGAAATGAGGCTCTTGACAGTTAGGTGTGCATGTGGTACGGAACACAAGATCTGGACAACAAAAGAACAACTCAAAGTTGACGTTTGTTCGAATTGTCATCCACTTTACAAAGGAAGTGGGGGTGCTGGCCTGATAGTAGATACAGAAGGACGCGTTCAGAAGTTTAAGAAAAAGTTTGAAGGAAAGTATTAATTGGTACCGCCCAATCTAATTCCTCAGGAGGGTTATATTTTATGGAAGTTGGTCAAGTAGTAAAAGGCAAGGTAGTGGAAGTACTCAAATTTGGTGCAAATGTTGAGCTTGAGAATGGTGAGAAAGGTTTTATACACATTTCAAAAATTTCAAGTCAGTATGTCCAAAAGGTCGAAGATTTCCTGAAAGTTGGTCAAGATGTTGAGGCAAAAATAATAGGTAAAGGTAAAGATGGTAAATGGGAACTTTCTTTGAAAGAAGAAGTGAAAGGTAATGATACAGAGCTGAAAAAGGAAGACTTCGAAAAGAAGCTTGCAAAGTTCTTAAAAGATAGTCAGAGGACATATTCTGAATACAAGAGAAGGCTAGACAAAAAACAAGGAATTACGAAGAGGAAATAATACCATTTTCTAAAATTGTGAATCTAGATCAACAAATCAAGGGGTGTATACACCCCTTGATTTGTTGTATTATAAAACTAATTAGTAGTCAATTCTTCTTTTCATTTGCCTTGACTAAGTAGTTTATTCTAGTCAGAATGACGACTGCACAGAGCTCTGAGATAATAGATACAATCATCAAGACATGGAGATTAACTGAGTAAAGTAGTCCAATTAAAGCACTTCCAGCAAACCATGCGATACCAAATATGGCATTGAAAAATCCATAAGCAGTAGCTCTTATCTGTTTATCGACCAATTTTCCAATTGCAGCTTTTAGGATAGACTCTTGCGCTCCCATGCCTATGCCCCAAAGTACCGCACCAAGTATGATTGCAGACTGGCTATTGCCAAATGCAAAAATCGAATAAAATGCTGTAATGAATGTAGACAGAGATAAAGCTAGAAAACCTTTTCTGTCAAACAATCTGCCAAAGATCAAAGCAGAGAATGCATCGACAATCATTGCAACCATATATGCTATTGGAATCAATGCAGGACTTAAAAGCGCATTCTTTTGTGCATGATAACTGATCAATGCAAAATCAGCAAATCCAAAAGCAATAAGACCAATTGCAGTTATGTAAAGGTAAAACATTTTATCGAACTTAACAACACCTTTTTCCTCTCTCTTCTCATCAAATTTCTCTGGATTTGGTACTAATGCTCTAGTGATGAGTAAAAGGCCTAACGTAATCAATGCTGGAAAAATCAACAATGCAAAAGATTTTCTGTACGCTGTTAGATTACCTGATGATATATTATTAGCCACAGATATGCTCATAAAAAGCGGTCCAATTGTTGCACCAATCTGATCTAGTAACTCTTCTAAGGCAAACGTAGTTCCGTAACCGAGCTGACCACCTGCAAATGAAGTAATAGTATCCTTTGCGGGTTTTCTGATAGATTTACCAACACGTTCTAATATAACCAAGAGAGCGGCAGTTTGCCAGTGTTTTGTTAGTGCCAATGTTGGAATAACTAAAAGATTCACTACGTAGCCGATTATTGCAAACAGCCAATACTTTTTCGTTTTATCTACCAAGCGTCCAAAAAAATATCTAAGAGTATAACCAATGAGTTCACCCAATCCTGCGACAGTACTAATGACAAATGCTGATGCGCCTAAAAGTCCTAAATAAGGGCCTACTAAACTTCTAGCACCTTCATACGTCAGGTCACTGAAAAGGCTGACAACTCCCATTATTACAACAAAATAAAGAGCATTCTTCTTTAGGTTAGACACAATATCACCTCTTACAGCTGATTTCTCTATCTCTATTAATGTTCTACCTTTTCCTTTAATATGACTCTCATAAGAAACTCTTCGATGTTTTTCAACACGCTTTTCTTATGTATAGAGTCTACAGCCGATATCATCTCTGTTGCTGCAGAAGGTTCTATATCGTTCAATACATCTTCTTGCTTGCCCTTTTCAAAGACGTTTTCGATTTTTTTCATCAAGCCAACGTACTTCAATTTTGCATTTCCCATTTGATTATCTCCGTCTAACACGTTCATTCTTTCACGAGCTATGAGTTTACTTATCTCCGACTTGTTCATAACAAACTCGATGTATTTCTTAATAAGCTTTTTGATGACCCTTGTTATATTACTTTCGCCCTCTATTTCTGAGAAAATGTCATTCTCGAGCTCATCTATTACATTTATCCAAATTTCTTCGAATAGCACTTCTTTGCTTGGGAAATAGTAGTAAATAAGGGACTTGCGCACGCCAGAAGCCTGCGCAATGTCCTCCATACTAACGCCGTCAAATCCCTTTTCTGAAAACAGTTTTCGTGCAGCATTTATTATTTTGGTTTTGGTTTCATTATCCTTCACTTCTTTTCTCAAATCGAACGCCTCCAAGGGCTACAATAGTAGGAAAGCGTTATACGTTCAATTTCTTATCAACTTTGAGTGCTTCTTCTTTATCCTTATACCTCTTCATTCTGGTTTCATAATTATATAGGCCCCTATTGACCGGATATCTTTCAACATAGCCGTATTCGTACCAAAGCTTGTCTGCATATTCTTTCCAATCATCTGCAAGTTTGTCTAGTTCGGGAGCTAATTCCGTGATAGTTTTTTCAGCTCCTTCATGTTGTGGAATCGCGTTGAAGTTCTTTATCATTGCTCTGAACACTTTTGGGTTATCTATGATAGGACAAGGTCTGAACAAGTTGTTCGAGAATGGAATAGCCCTTTTATATGCCTCAAAAAACGGCGATTTAAATATCTCCAGCAAGCTCTTTTCTCTTATACTATCAACCGCAAATTGCTGGAAAATACATGGTTCTACGTAACCCTTTGCATTGACATGGAAATACTTGGAACCAGCAGAAAGGCATCCATGTGTTAAAAATCCGTGGTTCCAGAAATCAGCAACGAACGCAAATCGACCACTAAGCCGCATTTCATCAGTTTTGAAGAATCTCTCATACCTCTGTTGTGGGGTAGGCACTAAATCCATCATTGGATCCTGACCTACCGGCATGAACTGGAAGACCCAAGCATATATTACCCCGTTTTGCTCCAAGAAGTCCCAGAATTCATTCTTCATTAAAATGTCGTGATTAACACGTGTTGCAGTTATACTTGTACCAAATGGAACGCCATATTTTCTGAGTCTCTCCCATGTATTTTGCACAGACTTAAATACTCCATGTCCTCGTCTCCAGTCTGTTTCTGCTTCAAAACCTTCAACAGATATCGCTAAAGTCACGTTTCCAAGTTCTGCAAGCTTCTTAGCCTTTTCCTCGGTTATCAATATACCATTTGAGTAGACAAGGAAGTAATGATTGTCGAATTCTTCAAATATATCCATTACGTATGGCCAATAGAATGGTTCTCCACCTGTTATAATCCAGAAATATATTCCAAGTTCTTCTCCTTGTTTAATAACGCTTCTGACTTCATCTTTGGTGAGTTCATACTTTCTCCCATACAATCCCGCATAACAACCTATACAATTCAGGTTACATGCGTATGTTGGGCTAATAACTCCAAGCTTTGGAAGAACAACCTGATGCTCATACATCTTCTTTTGCCTCATGGGCTCACCAATTGCAAATTCATTTATGATAAGATTGTTGATTATCTTCTCAACTGCTTTCGGAGATGCTTTCTGGAATACATCCATCCATTTCTTTATCATTGGATGCCCCTCTTGAGCCATGAGACCAATCTTTTTCAAACCACTCTTTGCTGGTTCTTTACTCACTGCACTTACAGTGAACAACAACTTTGCAAACGTTTCTGTATCCGCTTTTCTTACAACATTTGCCACCAACTTACCTGCTTGGTGATAAATCATACCCTTCATTCCGCCCACTGCCATAAAATCCCTCCTCCTTCTCACTTTAAATTAATATCAGAATCTACCAACAATATCCTAATTGCCTCTCCAAATCAGTTATCAGTCCAACAGACCATTAAATAATTTTACTGACCGTTCGGTCAAATTTTACACCTTTTCTAGAAGGATCGTATTTCTAACATGTAACATTTATGAAACAATTCGTATTTCCTAACCTGGTTTTACATATTATGACTATAATAGTAGTCAAGGGGGTATTACATGAAAAAAAACGTGGAGTTTTACTCTTTAGCAGATGCAAAAGCAAAGTTCTCCAAAGTGATTGAGGATTCCAAAGCGCACGATGTGATAATCACAAGAAATGGTAAACCAATTTCGGTAATCGTTAATTATGACAGGTATTCGAAAATCCTGGAGTTCATTGATAAAGTATGGGATTTGTATTTACTTGATTTGGGAGACCCATCACTTTTTCAAGGATTGAAGATCGAGGATATATTTGGAGGAGATTCCAGTATTTCTAAAGATGAAGAGGAGGTATAGACATATGGCAGAAGTTGTTCTCGAACATGTTTGGAAAATATACGAAGGTAAAGTGGAAGCAGTGAGAGACGCAACTTTCGTAGTAGAAGACAAAGAGTTTTTGGTCTTGCTTGGTCCCTCTGGCTGTGGAAAGACAACGACTCTTCGTATGATTGCAGGTCTTGAGGAAATTACAAAAGGTGAGATAAAGATTGATGGGCGAGTGGTTAACGATGTAGAACCGAAAGATAGAGACATCGCATTCGTATTTCAAAACTATGCGCTTTACCCACATATGACTGTGTATGAGAACATGGCATTTGGTCTTAAGTTACGAAAGGTTCCAAAAAACGAAATAGAAGAAAGAGTTCACGAAGCGGCAAAAATACTTGAAATCGAAGAGCTACTTGATAGAAAGCCGAGGCAACTTTCAGGTGGTCAGAGACAAAGAGTTGCAGTAGGACGTGCGATCGTAAGGCATCCAAAGGTCTTTTTATTTGATGAACCTCTTTCAAACCTTGATGCAAAGCTTCGTGTTCAGATGAGGTCCGAACTCAAGAAACTACACTCAAGGCTTGAAGCAACAATCGTCTATGTTACACACGACCAAGTAGAGGCTATGACGATGGCTGATAAGATTGTCATCATGAAAGACGGAATTATTCAGCAGATTGGGACACCTTATGAAGTGTATAATACACCCGCAAATATGTTTGTGGCTGGATTCATAGGAAGCCCTGCAATGAATTTCATAGAAGGTAAGATAGTTAGAGGTGAAGGTGGACTTTGGGTCCAAACAAGTGGACTTCAGCTGAAAATTCCAACTGAATATGAAGAAAAACTTTCTTCATGTGTTGATAAAGATATAATTTTTGGTATAAGGCCAGAGAACGTTTATGATAAAATGTTTGCTATTGCACCAAAACCAGAGAATACGGCGGAAGTTACGATTGATGTTGTAGAACCTCTCGGAAGCGAAACCCTACTCCACGCCATAGCTGGGAAAGACAAAATAGTTGCAAGAGTCAATGCAAAGAGCCTAGCAAAAGACGGGCAGAAGATGGATCTTGTTTTTGACATGAGTACAATGCATATCTTTGATAAGGCAACAGAAAAAGAACTCTTGCACTGGTAATCAATTGACTGATGATAGCCTCCATCTTCAGCAATTTCTTAATAATACATGGATTATTCATCCCCCCTTTTTCAGGGGGGATTTTTCTATTTTTTGTGTTAGAATAGTTATGAAACCTAAGGGAATAAGGAAACTTTATGTCTGTTCAGTTACGTCTAATTATTATGCAAATGGGCTAAGGAGGAAACAAAGTTGCCAAACATTTTCTATGGAATACCTGGAGATAGTTTTATATCTTTCGATGAGCACGAAGTTACTCACATGAAGGTACTTAGGATCAAAGAAGAAGAGATCATAGACGTAACAGACGGTAATGGTGGAAAGTACAAGATCATAGTCGATGAAATAGGAAAACAATCGGCACGAGGTAGGGTCTTATCACACGAATTTGTCGAGCCTTCCGATGGAAGGCTAGTATTGTTTGCGCCATCTGGTCGGTGGGAGAGATTACGCTGGACTATCGAAAAAGCTGTCGAGTTAGGAGTTGACGAAATATACGTCTTCAATAATGAAAGGGCTTCTAGACATTATGATGACAAGCAAGAAAAGTTGGAGATCATCGTTAGGGAAGCATCAAAACAATGTATAAGATACTATTTCCCAGTCATAAGAAGTATTGAATTCCTAGATATATTCACATTAGCACCAGAGAGTACTTATATGCTTGATTTCAAAGGAAGACAGGTACCAAAGAGAATATCAAAAAATGTGGGCATAATAGCCGGTCCTGAAGGAGGATTCTCCAAGAAAGAAGCAGAACTCCTGAGAAAAAAGTTTAGAACCGTGTGTCTTGGAAAGAAAATCCTACGCTTTGAAACCGCAATAATCCTTTCGATGGGTGTATTCAGCATGAAACTCGGTAAGATCTAGTGAGAATTTATCTTTTCATAAAATGTTTTTCGATGAAATCTATGGTATCTTCCCCCCTTAACCTTGAAATCTGATACTGAATCAGGCTTTCTTTGTAACTCTCAGCATATATCCTTGCCTTATTTGGCAAGTTCTTCTTTATATATGTTATCTTTTCTTCATACTCTTTCCTATCTATCATTTTCCTATCCTCGAAAGGGGTTTTGGGTTTTGGAACAAGTGGATTAATACTTAATGTCACTTTTCTGTATCCAATATCATAGAGTTGATGTATAAACCAGAAAAGCTCGTCATAGTCATCTGTTTCCTCTTCTGAAAGGCCAATTATGTAGTATAGTTTTACCTCTTCGAAACCAACTTTGTGCCCTAGGCTTAAGCCGCTGATAATTCCTTCGAGGGTTATATCTTTAAGCATGATGTCTCTTATTCTTTGTGAGATACCTTCAGGGGCAACAGTGAATGATTGATGGTCAGTTGCCTTCAACAGTTTCAGCAGTTTTTCATTTACATCGTCCACCCTCATTGAGGATACTGAAAACTTGATGTTCTCTTTCTCCATATAATTCAACAACGTATCTAAATAAGGATAGTCCGTTATTGTAGCACTTATTAGTCCGACTTCTTCATCTTTGTGTCTTTCCAAAACTTCTATAACGTCCTCTACTTTAGCAAATTTCACAGGCTTCTTGGTATATCCTGTGACGCAAAATGCACATCTTCTTATGCATCCTCTTCCAATTTCGATTAGTAACTTATCTTTGAATACAGAAAATGGAGTTACAAAATGTGAAACTGGTACCATATTTAAGTTGGCATAACAGTTTCTAGACTCTTTCTTCCCATATGCTTTGGAATAGATCTGTGGGATTTTAAGCAGTTCTTCTGCAATCTTAGACTTACCCTCAGTTAGTAAGGCATTCGAGAACTCATCTATGCTGCACTCGAGATCTCCAACAAAAGCAAAGTCAGCAATGTCGGTTATGAGTTCAACGTTGAACAGATTCACAGGGCCGCCAACTATTACCAATGGGTGGTAATCTGCTCTATCTAGTACGTTCAATGGGACACCACGCTTGATCAGTATGTCTGCAATGTTCTTCAAGTCGTTTTCAAACTGGAATGTAATCAACCAAATCGAGAATTCATCAATTGGCCTTTGTTCTTCCATCGAATAGAAGCGCTTAAACGTCTCTTCATAGAAAAATCGTTGAACTCCGACGCCTTTATTCGCCAGTAGTTGCTGTATCCAGCTCCAAGCTAGTGAACTGCTCGCAACTTTGTAGTTGTTTGGGAAAATAAGGGCAACCTTTGGAAGGTTGCCCGGTATTTGAGTAATTAGTTTCTCATGTCTATGAATTTTGGAAACATAATCAAATTCTTTAAAAGACTCTTTATCTCGTGGTCTTCTCATACTAGAACGCTCTTCCTCCTAATGTGTAGCGAACTCTACATAATACTTAGAATCCCAACTAGATGCTTTCTATAGCTTTCCTTCGCAAATAATTTCTGGAGACTACAGTACGTTTTACAATACCTTCGGCTACTTTATCAGAGTCTTTCATGATGATAATTTTGAACGTAATCTGATTTGCAATCAACTCACTAATCCGTATTCCTATTATAAGTCTCTCACCAATTACAATTGATTTAAGATGTTTGAATTCAACCTCTGTGACAACAGAAATCACTCCCTCATCTAGGTATTGAGACAGAAAATCACCTGCCAAATAGTTTATTTCTTTGATGAGCCCAGATGTCGAGACAAAATGCATTTGTGCCATCTCGTCATCTTCGTCCCAGATCATTCTGTCATCTGGAACTAATTCAATCGACTTACTCAATCCAACTATATTCTCCAAATTCTCTAGCACAGTGAGTCCCCCCAATTATCCCATTTGATAATTCAATTAACAGTTTTATTCTGTGGTGGCAATACTTCTTCGTTGCCATTGAGCATTGCCCTTAGTTCTTCACCGCTCATAACTTCTCTTTCCAGTAGTACGGCAACTATTTGATCCATTTTCTCTCTATTCTTCGAAAGTATCTCCCTCGCCCGTTCATAGCATGTCTTGACTATCGTTTGAACTTCATGATCTATCATCTTTGCAACTTCTTCGCTATAATTCCTGATTCTCGTTATCTCTTTGCCCAAAAACACTTCTTGTTCCGTTTTGCCCCATGCTAGTGGTCCAAACGTATCACTCATTCCATATTCGCAGACCATCTTTCTTGCGATTTCAGTTGCGCGTTCAATATCATTTGAGGCCCCGCTTGTGAAGTCTCCGAAAGTGATCTCCTCAGCTGCCCTACCGCCTAGCAAGGTTGTTATATTGTCTAGAAGTTCGTTCTTAGTCACCAAGTATTTGTCTTCAGCAGGCAAGTGCAATGTATAACCTAACGCAGCATAACCACGTGGTGTTATAGAAATTCTATGAACTGGATCAGAATTTGGTAGCGAAGACCCGATTATAGCGTGACCAACCTCGTGATACGCGACTATTCGCTTTTGTTTTTCAGATATAACTTTCGACTTTCTAGCAGGTCCTGCAATCACCCGATCTATTGCTTCCTCGAAATCATCCATCCTTATGACATTTCTTCCGTTTCTAACAGCTAGTAATGCTGCTGTGTTTACTAGGTTCTCAAGATCAGCTCCAACAAAGCCAGTAGTTCTCTTAGCCAAAATAGCTATGTCTACATCCCTATCGATCGGTTTGTTTCTGAGGTGTATTTTTAAAATCTCCTCTCTACCCTTTACGTCTGGTGGATCAACTACCACTTTTTTATCAAACCTACCAGGCCTTAATAAAGCCGGATCCAGTATATCAGGCCTGTTTGTAGCTGCCATTACAACTATACCTAGATTTACGTCAAAGCCATCCATTTCAACAAGTAACTGATTTAATGTCTGCTCTCTTTCATCATGACCTCCACCAAGGCCTGCACCTCTGTGTCTTCCAACTGCATCTATTTCGTCAATGAATATAATACACGGTGTATTTGCTTTTGCCTGTTCAAATAAATCACGCACCCTTGCAGCACCAACACCAACGAATAATTCGACAAAATCAGAACCGCTTATATGAAAGAAAGGCACATTTGCCTCGCCAGCTACCGATCTTGCAAGTAATGTCTTACCTGTACCTGGAGGGCCAACAAGTAGTATACCTTTCGGCATCCTAGCACCGATCTTTGTAAATTTTCCCGGATTTTTGAGAAATTCAACAGATTCTTTTAGCTCTTCAACTGCCTCATCCACTCCAGCAACGTCTTTGAAAGTTACCTTCACCTTATTTGGGCTAACTTTCTCAGCTTTGCTCTTTGTAAAAGTAAAGGCTTGATTGTTACCTCTTCCAAGTCCTCTGATTATGAAAGTAAAAAGAAAGATTGTTACTACAAATATAGCGATATTCCCAACTATATTTATCCATAAATTACTATCTACACTTTTTTCGCCCTCTACGATAACTCCGTATGAAGCTATTCTATTTATGTTATCTATATCGTATATAAACCATGGAGCATAAACAGAATAAGTTCTTCCAGCCTTGGTCTCTACCCTTAGGTTACCATCATCTTTTATAACGACCTTTGCTATATCAGTTTCACCGCTGTCTAACCGTTTTAAAAACTCACTGTAACTCATGTTGACCTCAATTGCACTTCTTGAACTCACAAACCCTTCGTAAATCCAGAATAAAGAGAGTGCGATCAGTATAAGGAATATAACGGAACCAATGTTACGATTCAAAGCAAAGACCTCCTTTCACCTGAACTCCAATATCAATGCTCTCGAGCATTCTTTTGTCCTCATACAAATATGGGATAAAAACAACCTTTCCATCAAAGGTCACAAGAGGCATTAACCTTCTAAGGAATGTTGGCACTTTTCGGTTATTAAATAATACCTTAACCTTTTTACCGTTTGACAATCGATCACCTTCAATCCAATTTCTTATTTCAAGGTCTCTCTCAATTCGCGAACTCATTATACCATGAAAATCGAGTTTTATAAAGTACCTATTGAACTCGTATTCTTGACTGGTACCTTCCAAATTCTTCTGGTTTAAGTCTATCCTTATACATTTTTGGGGATAGTCATTTATTCTCCCCATCATCGCCCACCCAAGGGAAACCTCTATTCCAAGACCGTTCCAAAACGAAACTTTGAAAGATTCTGATTTACACTTCTCAAATCTCTCAAGCTTCTCTTTATCTAAAGGCTTTCTAAAGAACTCTAGTGCCATACGCCTAACCTGTTCCGTCTGAAGATATTTGTTGTCAACTAATCTGAATATAAGTCTATCATCAAAATATACTACATTCTCATTACTTTTCAAGATATTACTTAGGTAATCATCCAGTTTCCATATACTCTCTGATAAGTTCAAAACAGCTTTCTCTACACTTGGATTGATTTTTTTAAGCAATGGAACTATTTCATGTCTGATGAAGTTCCTTTGATATTTTACATCAAAATTTGATTTATCAATAGCATACCCTAGGTTTCTGCTTTCAGCATACTTTTCTATTTCTTCTCGTGTAAAGAAAAGAAGGGGCCTAAAATACTGGTTTGATATTGGTTTGATACCAGCTAATCCGAATGGTCCAGTTCCCTTTGAAAGTCTCAATAAGACAGTTTCAAGCAAGTCATTAGCATTATGCGCCGTTGAGATGTAATCGTACTGATTTTCTTGTGCTATTTTATTCAGAAAAGCATATCTTAAAACCCTTGCCGATTCTTCCACAGAATACTTGTTTTCTTGTGCAAATCCCATTACATCCCCAGATTCGGTATAAAACGGAATATCTCGCAATCTGCAAATCTCTCTTACAAACTGAACTTCTTCGTCAGCCTCTTTTCGCAGCCTGTGGTTAAATGTGGCAACCCCAATATATATGACACTCTCCAAGTCCGAGCTCGATTTCAGGTTGGTGAGTCTATCAAAAAGATCAAGCATTACTATCGAATCAACGCCACCCGAGACTGCAAGTAATATTTTCAATATTTTCCTAGTAGGCACTGTCGAAGCATACTCTTGCACTATGTATTTCTCTACAATGTTTGTAAATCGCTCAAATAAATCGATATCCTCCTTCAAAATCATCACATCCCGCTAATTTCAAATCTTCCAGATTTCGGGTCAAAGTAGAAGAACTTATCAGGCATGTCTGTGAGTCTGAATTTAAAATATATCTTATCCAGTGACTCAAGGAAACTAGCATCTGTTTTATAAGAAAACTCAGCACCGAGTGAAAACATCCAGCAGTGTAACGACTTATCCAAGGATAGTGCAAGATTTGTAAAGAGCTGTTTTTCAGGATCATAAGTTATAGATAAATTGGTATTTGGATCGATATTTTTTAATTCAGTACTAAATGAATATCTCTTATTACCGTCGGTATTATATGAGAGAGAATACTTTTCATTCTTTCTTTCCAGCGTGTATACTAATCTCCAGTTTGGGATCGCATCTTTTGTACTCTTCGTGAAATTAGCAGTTATTGTGTTTTTGTAATCGAAAGTATAGAAATAACCTGACGCAATGAGATTCTTGATAAAGTCTTTGGATTGGTAAACAGAGGCTGTAAAATTCGAATACTTAATATTGTGGACAAACAAATCAGTCTCTGTGCCGGGTTTTATCGTGAAATTAAGTGTGTAAGAGAGCTGGATGGGTTTCAAGTTCAAGGCAAAGGCTATGGATTCATTGCCCAGTTTGTTCTGGATATTGTCATAAGTTGTTGAAAGTGAACCGGTAAAATTCAGAATCCCAACATCATTTGTGAACTTCAAAGTATATGTGTCAGGTGTCTGCTGATTCTTCAGCAAATCCCATCCTCGTTTCGTTGCAATAGATAGAGCGCCAGTGCTAACTCCAGCATTGAGTGTAATCAAATTAGAATTCGTGCTAATAGGCTCATCTACAAACGGATAAACTTGGTCCCAGTTTATGGATATGCTGAACGGTCCTACGGTGTACTTCCCCTCCAACTTGTATGTGTCGGTCATGCTTATGGATTCCTTACGCACTTCATTTGCTATATTCAGGACATCTCTTACGTTAAACAAATACTGAAAGTTCAAACCAAATGGACCAGATGAAAATTTCCATGGTACTTGGTAGGTATAAGTCATTACTTGATTCTGACTATTTTCATACCTGCTTCCCTGAATATTTAGTTTGTAGTTCAACGCGTTATTTGTTAGCGAAGTATTGTAGTTTGCCTGGTAATAATTTATCCAACTTCTTTCTAGCTTGGTCAGATATCCATCTGTCTGGGTGCGCATGATGATATCTACTGAATTCATCGAAAGCGTATTGTCCGGAAACAAAACGAATGAGAGATTCCTAAGCCCTCCGTTTAGATATAGAATACTGTCTGTTAAGGCTCCATCATACATAAAATATGGTCTTAGATATAGTTTACTGTCTGGTGATTGATAGTTCAGTCCAATTTTATGTGAAAAGTTGTTGTCATTACTGTAGTTAGATTCAAGATAGATCAAGCCATTATATTTGAAGTACAGATTGTTTCTGGAATAATTATATCTATAAGTAAAAGGTAGTATCGAAAATTCAAAAGTGCTGTTTTTTTCCGAGTAGGAGATTTTGTTCTTGTTCTTATCTTTTGCATCCACACTTATCCCATCTGTCGATAGAGCTAAGGTAAGATCCCAATTATTTACGGAGAATGAAAAGGTTTGCGAAACACTTAGAGTACTACCGAATACGACGGAAAATGTGTATGGTGCGGTACCTTCAAGACCAGTAATAAACAAAGGATATGGGAACAGAGGTACGTTAGAGACTGTCAGAAATGCATTCTCAGATATGATGTACTTGTTTTCTATAACATATATTTTCGACGATAGTACGGTATAATGGGGTTCTTCCAAATTGCATGTTGTTATGTAGGAATCTGAAAATTCCGCATTCTCGCTCCTTGAATCATATTCTATATTTGCTCCGTAAACATATATCGGCACCTTTTTGTTTTGATAGCTGTAATCATATGTTGTCTTAGCATTTAGCACTAGGCTCCTTTCGGACTCAAACTCATAGGAGAGGTATTTTGAGATGAACTTCTGGTCGTCGAATCTGAAAACTACATTACCATCAGCTTCTAGGGTCTTGACTTTTCCATCACGAAGTGTTGCAGTTGCCGTATCACACTCAACTTGATATTTGTCCCAAAGGATTTGTATTCCATCTTTTAGGACAATATGATCGTCGTAGAAAATAGCGGTTAGGGAACTCATCTTTACTTCCGAAGCTTGAAGTGATGTCCCAACTAGCAGGAAACCAAGAACAACAATTATCAAAAGCTTACTCAACAATTCCCTGATCTTGTAAGCTATTGGTGTGTCGATCATTATGTACAAGATAATTCCAACTATTGCAAACACTATATTTGGTAACCAAGTGGCAAGCAAAGGATCCATAAGACCTTCCTTTCCCATCCCAGATAGCCAGGCTCCCGAACCTTGGTAAAGTACAATTATTAGAAATGTAATTATCACACTCCAAGATCTACTTGTAAATCCAAATAGTAGGGAAACTGGAATTCCTATTAGTACAATCACTAACGACCCGAGTGCATTTGCATAGCGTTGGTTTAGCTCAACCACCAAGCTTGCTGTATTTACACCGAGTTTCTCATAAGTCTTCAGTTGCGTTCTAAGTTCCTGAGATGTCTTATCTCGTATAGTCCTTGAAGATCTAAGCATATCCTCTATCTCGCCTGCAACATCAAGTTTCATTTCTTTGAACTGCATCTCGATTGACATAAAACCTGTTTCAAGCTCCATTATGTACATGTTTCCATCTAACAAATACCAACCATCTGGTCGCTTGATAACCTTTTTTGAAGCCAAAATCTGTTCATTTCCCTCTTCATTTCTAAACAAGACAACATCATATAGTTCACCTTTTTCTTCATCATATTCTTTAACGTAGAAGTATAAATCTCTTTCCAATTCCACCAACATATTCGTTTTTATCACACTTTCTGGTGACTGAAGAATATACTGGTTCAGAATTTGAGAAGATTTGTAATTCGCTTTGGGAACAATATAGTCGGCAAGTGATAAAGAAAAAAACGAAAGAACTATCGATAATATAAGAAATGGTGTGACTAGTTTTTTAGAAGACACACCATGTACTAATAAAGCTGTTATTTCTCTATTTGAGTAAAGATCGCTTATGACCCAAAAAATAGCAAAGAGTACTCCAACTGGGATTCCAAGAACAACGAAATATGGAATGTTATACATGATGAAGACTAACAATTTTGAAAATCCCACTCGATTTCTGATGATGTAGTCTGATATTTGATATAACCATTCAACACTCACAAAGACTATGAACCCTGCCAACCCCATGAAGAACGGCTTCAATGAGAGTTTAAGTACGTATTTTGTCAGTGTCTTCAAGAATGCCACCTCAATATTCTATTTGAGTTATTCCAATTCATTGCTGACTTTTGAACAATTCCAAGGAGAATTCGTGAAGCTCATCCTCATAGCACTTATAGTGTCTTGCTGTGAGTATATAGTAAGTTGTCTCTATTATCTGGACAGCAAAATCTGATATTTCTTCTATAGCTCTGGAGATATCCAGCAGCATCGAACCCCTGTTTATCAATCTTGGGTTATCTTGTACAATACGGATTATTTCACCTTTGAAACCACCGTATGCTTCATCTATTTTCGCGTCCTGCATGCAGACTCCAACAGCGCCCTCAATATTTTGGTCCACATATATTCTCAAGGACTTTCGCAACATCTTCTGAGAAAAGGCAAACATCTCAGGTAACATAATACTCTGGTTGATCTCAGGTTCTTTGACTAGACAAATGATGTTCTCTGCGATGTCTTTCAGTCTGTCTGTTATGTCAAGAAGTATCTTTGAGACTATGACAGACCCGGACGTAAATCTAAGATAATATGAATTTGGTGCAAATGTTCCAAGCAACACTTGAGAGAAATTCAAAATCTCTAAGTAAGAATCATAGATATCCCAGTAATCATGCTTAATTTGCTTAGCTAAATCAGAATTCCTCTCTTTGAAAGATTCCGCGGTTATCCTCAGAAGGTCTTCAACGTACCAACCTTGTTTTGTAACCATTTTTTTCAGTTCTTCTGATTTATCCTTTATCATCCATTTCATCTTCAATCGGCGAGGAGACTCCAACTTCTGCAAGTTGGAGAGGAATCGCCAACCCTCCTTTCTTATTAGATACTAGCAAAACAAAGAAATATGTGATATATATGTGATATAATTATACCAACAAATACCTTTGGCGCACACTTGTGCGGATAAGTAAACTGATGAGCCTGTTGGCTCTACAGTGTAGAGGCTGTTTAGACCAGCCTGAGAGAATAAGGGTCGTTTGACCAAACTTCTCTCAAAATCTCCCACCTCTATAGGTGGCGGGATGGTTTAATATTCCCAAAACGTTTCTCCCATAGCCTATCTTTTCTTTAATAGAAGTTGAAAAATCATATCCTATAGGCCTGAGAATACAAACTCTTCTGGAACTCTTTCTTACACGAATTTCTTTGACTCTTTCCACCAAGTCTCCATCGATTATCAGGTTAACTTCTTCATTAACAGATATTCTTATATTCTCACTACTCGGAATAATCAAGCTCCTCGTAGCAAGAAATTGAGGAGCGATGGGAGTTATTACAAATGCCTCTACATTCGGAAGCATTATAGGCCCACCAAGAGCAAGTGAATAAGCTGACGAGCCGGTTGGAGTGCTTACTATAACACCATCAGCGTGATACAAAAACTCCCCACCTAGTATCTCGACATCGAAATCCACGATTTTCTGAGTTAGGTCTTTCTGAACCACTGCATCGTTTATTGCGTAATAACACTTTCCGTTAGCTTCAACTCTCAATACCCAACGTTTATCTTCCACAAAAGTCCATTTTGCTAAATCTTCAATTAAGTTGTTTAACTCATCTAAACGGTAGCCTGAGAAAAAACCAAGTCTACCAGCTTTGATGCCTAAAACTGGTTTTGAGATCTTTTTTAGTGTTCGCAGAACAGTACCATCACCACCGACTACGATGACAATATCACATGGTGGTAAATCTGTAAAATCGTTTGATGATTCTACAAAAAAGGCAATGTTTAACTGTTCCCTTAATCTATCCAATACTATTTCAGCAGACTGATGATAATCAATTCTGTAGCAAATCCCTACTTTGACATCTTTAACATCAACATCTTCATCTGAGAACTTCACTTCAGTCTCCATCCTAGGTCTATAAGTGTTTGAGCCAAGAACCTGTCAACGAATATCAAAATCAGGATTGCTATTAGAGGTGTGATATCCACATATCCTATATTTGGGATAAAGCGTCTGAGTGGCCTTTCTACGATATCTGCTAAATTCCTTAAAAAGTTGTAGAAACCGAATTGTCGGATTCCAGGAATCCAGCTTAATATAGCACTTATTATAATAACCGCTGTTTCGAAGTCTACAAATACTCTTAAGACAATCCCTACCGCTGAGAAAAAATTCCCCAGAACAAACATATTATCACTCCTCAATCCTTCTTATATTCTCTCTCACCAAATATGGCAGTTCCTATCCTTAGCATAGTGCTTCCTTCTTCGATTGCTACCGTGAAATCATTTGTCATTCCCATTGAAAGTTCGATTATATTTGGGTAGAATCTTCGCAATTCTTCTCTTAGGGCAAAAAGCTTCTTGAAATAGTGTCGTGTGTTTTCTGATTCGATAAATGGTGCCATCGTCATGAGACCCACTATTTCGACATTTCTGTAAGATAGGCACTCTTCAACAAAAGTCTGGACATCATCCGTTTTGATACCGCCCTTTGTTTCTTCGCCTGAAACATTTACCTCAATCAAAACCTTTTGCTTTTTCCCAATTCGTACAGCGATCTTTTCTATCTCTTCCATCTCTTCTTTTCTGTACACGGACTGAATATACTCGGCAACCGGCACTACGTACTTCAGTTTATTTGTCTGTATCCTGCCTATAAAATGCCACTCTATGTCATCGAACGCCAATGTTTTCGCTTTGTCTCTCAATTCCTGTGCATAGTTTTCTCCGAACGATCTTAAACCAATTTGATAAGCTGATCTTATTACCTCGGCCGGGTGAGTTTTTGTCACTGCTACTAGTTTTATCTTTTTGGGGTCTCTACCTACTTTTTCAGCATGAAATGCTATTTTTTCAAAAAGGATCTCGATATTTCGGCGTATCTCATCTGGCGAAAGGGTCATCAAATAAACCTCCCAAAGTTTTTGAAAGTCCAAAGTATTTATATGCTTTTTCAGTCGCAATTCTACCCCTTGCGGTTCTAGCTATGAAACCACATTGCACTAAGAATGGCTCATACACTTCTGAGATGGTATCTTCCGTAACGCCAATTGATGCAGATAGTGCCTTCAGTCCAACAGGTCCACCTTTGTAAGTTTCGATAATGATTCTTAGAAGCTTTCTATCCATTTCATCAAGACCAATCTCATCTATCCTCAAAAGGTTCATAACCTCTTCAACTGTGGATATGTCAATTTCTTCTTTACCTTTCACAGTGCTGAGATCTCGCACCCTTTTCAATAATCTGATAGCAATTCTTGGAGTCCCACGTGCCCTCTTAGCTAAGGACGATGATGCGTCTTCTTGTATACGTATCCCCATAACTTCTGCAGCCCTTGATATGATAAGTTGAAGTTCTTTCTCTGAATAGAAAGTCATTTCAAATATCATACCGAACCTATTACGTAACGGCGAAGTAAGTAAACCACTGCGAGTAGTTGCACCCACCAATGTAAACGGTTGGAGTTCCACCCTTATGGATCTTGCTGCTGGTCCTTTGCCAATCATTATATCGATTTGGTAGTCTTCCATCGCAGAATATAGTATTTCTTCTACACTCCTATTCATCCTATGGATTTCATCTATGAAAAGCACATCTCCATACTCCAGGTTAGTCAGTATAGCAGCAAGATCACCTTGCTTTTCTAGTATTGGGCCACTCGTAATGTGTATACTTGCGTTTAGTTCATTTGCAACAATTGTTGCCAAAGTAGTTTTTCCAAGCCCTGGAGGCCCAGCAAGAAGTATATGGTCAAGTTGTTCACTACGCATTTTGGATGCTTGAATTGAGAGCTTTAACCTCTCTTTTATATTATCTTGACCGATGTACTCGGACAAAAGCCTTGGTCGAAGTGAATAAGTATCATACCCGGTTCTTTCAGGAGAGACTATTCTGCTCTCATCCTTTAGAGTGTCTTGATCACTACTTATGTATTTTTCTTCAGTTAACTCATTCTTTTCTTTCAAAATCTAACACCTCTGTTTCTAGCGGTAAATTAAGCTTCATACCATATTTGCCAATATCGAATTTAACCTTTACAAAACCATCGAGATATATCTTAAAATTATCATCTTCGAAGTACTTAAAAATTTGAACATCTGAAATAGAAATTATGAACTCACTATCCACCGTTGTGACGGAATCAGTCGCCCAACTCCCCATATGCTCACCTTTTTCGTTGTACATTTTTAGCTGGATCAATTCTATTTCGTAAGGTACACCACTTGAATCTATATCAAGATTGGCATTACATTCCAACGTCATTCCCTTTATAGAACAACCATCGAGGATCAATTTCGCGTCAATATTTGTCAAATGCAAAAAACTATGCTTCAGATTATTGAAAGAAGCAACTAATAAGGTTACTGAAACTGATAAGATGATAATTAGGCACAAACCAAAGAAAGAAGAAACACTCAACTTATTTTTCATAAATATAATATGCCTCGCATCTAGCAAAAAGGTTAAAAATATTATATCATATTAAATGCCTAATTTGTAGTTATAGATTTACCGAACTGCTTGGGAGAAGTTGACTCATCCAAATAAACTAGGAAAACCAAGATTTACGAATTATAGCGAATTATAGCGATTTCAGATTATATGATATTCGATGATTTTTTCGAAAACATGTTGACAAAATTACCCATAATGATACCATATAATATAGTTATACATCTAATGGTTATACGTCAAACCTTTTCAAAAGGAGGTTAGTTATGAGAGATTATACCAGTGGCGAAAGGAGTATTTTGTACTATCTTTCGTTGATCCAGAAGTACATCTTCAAGATCGTGTATGAAACAACAGTAAAAAAGTATGACCTTCACCCTGGTCAAATCCCTATTCTCTTCCTATTGGAGCACAAACCAGGCGCAAGTCAAAGAGAGATAGCAATATCTATAAATGTAGAACCAGGTACGATTGCTGTTATGCTTAAAAGAATGGAAAGAAAAGGCCTGATTTACAGGAGAATTGACGAAAAGGATAGAAGAATATCCAGAGTTTACTTGACCGACAAAGCGCAAGCCATTCTATCACAGATCAAAGAGTTTACAAAAGAAACGGAAGAAATAATCCTTTCAGAATTATCGGATATCGAGAAATCATCGCTTATGAGTTTGCTTTCTAAAGTGAAAAATCATCTTTCAAATTATTATATTGAGAGGGGAGGAACAGAATGTTAAAAAAGTTCATTTTAAGGTATTGGCTACTGATATTAGTTACCATACTGCTCGTGATCGTCCAGTCAGTGATAAGCTTATATCTACCAGACCTCATGTCAGATATAGTTGATAAAGGGATTACGAAAGGTGATGTCAGCTATATCTGGAAAGTAGGCGGTGAGATGCTGATTTATTCACTGATATCTGCTGCGTGTGCGATCTTTGCCAGTTACACATCATCTAATGTTAGTATGGGGCTTGGTAGAGATCTGCGTGGAGCAATTTTTGAAAAGGTCAACTCATTCTCGCTGGAGGAAATAGACCGATTTAGTACCTCGTCTTTAATAACAAGAACTACTAACGATGTTACGCAAATACAGCAGGCAACAATGATGATATTAAGAATGGTTGTCATGGCTCCTGTTATGGCAATCGGCGGTATACTGATGGCGATTAATAAAGATGCAAAACTCACGAGTGTTCTGTTCATTTCTGTACCTATCATGTTTGCAGGTCTTGGACTGATAACATGGGTAGTAGTACCATGGTTTAAGAGTATGCAGCAGAAGATCGATAAGCTTAACCTTGTACTGCGTGAAAGGGTCACAGGCATACGGGTTATAAGAGCATTCAACAAAGAAGAACACGAGAAAAAACGTTTTAGTGAAGCAAACAACGATTTAACAAGCACCGCACTCAAAATAAACCGTGTTGCATCCACACTCTTTCCATATATGATGATTGTAATGAACTTTACTATGATAATGATAATTTGGTTTGGAGCTAAGCAGATAGATGTCGGGCAGCTTCAAGTAGGACAAATGATGGCAGTTATGCAATATGTGATGCAGATAATGTTCTCTTTCATAATGATTTCAGTGATATTTGTGTTCCTCCCAAGGGCAAGTGTTTCTATAAAGAGGATTAATGAGGTTCTATCGATTACTCCAAAAATCAGGGATTTGCCACCATCGCAAATATCAAGTACAGACCAAACATGGTATGAAAACATTCATGAGAATAGTATCAAGGGTGTGGTTGAATTCGACAATGTTACTTTTTGTTACCCTAATGCAGGCGAACCAGTATTGGAGAATATTACATTCAAGGCTTTACCAGGAAAAGTTACTGCTATTATTGGTGCAACAGGCTCGGGAAAATCCACTTTACTCAATTTGATACCAAGATTCTACGATGTTACAACTGGAAGTGTTAAAATCGATGGCATCGATGTTAGAGAATTTCCACTAAGTATACTAAGAAAGAACATAGGATATGCCACTCAGAAGGCAATTATTTTTTCTGGAACGATAAGAGAGAACATAAGGTTTGGAAGAGAATGGATAACAGACGAAATGGTAGAGCATGCTGCTGATATAGCACAAGTTATGGAATTTGCTTCAAGGTATCCTGAGGGTCTTGACTATGTAATAGACCAGGCTGGTCTGAACTTATCCGGTGGTCAAAAGCAACGCGTTTCGATAGCAAGGACGATTGCTGGCAAGCCGATGATCTACCTTTTTGATGATACATTCAGCGCATTGGATTTTAAGACTGATGCAAAAGTTAGACTGAGATTGTTTAGAGAAACCTCCGATGCCACAGTTATAATAGTTGCACAGCGAGTTGCGACAATAATGCATGCTGATCAAATAATCGTCTTGAGTGACGGAAGAATAGTCGGAATTGGTACTCACTCGGAATTGCTTGAGAGCAATGAGACTTACAGAGACATTGTTGATTCACAATTATCAAGAGAAGAAATTTAGTTTCACTAGCAAGATGGATAAGATGATCTGAAGAGGTGAGAAGAATGGACGAAAAAGAAAAGAATACAACTTCAAAAAATAATACCCAAAACAATCCCAGGCAAACTGCTTCTAGTGGAAGGCAAAGGAAGGCTGGAAGGGGTGGCGGACGAGCCCTCGCACGTGCTGGGGAAAAACCAAAGGACTTTAAAAAAGCAGCTAAATTCTTGCTCTCGTACATAAAACCGTATGCACTCTTGATTATCATTGTTCTTGCTATTACCATAACTGCAACTATCCTCACAATAAAAGCTCCAAAAGTTATGGGACAAGCAACAACAGAGATATTTCGGGTTATTCTATTGCGTCAATCACCACTCTCAAGATTTCTGAACACCAAGATGGATTTCGAAAAAATATTCCAAGTACTTGTGACTGTGGCGATACTTTATGTTACTTCGGCAGTTTTACATTTTTTTCAGGGTTTCATAATGTCGGGAGTTACCCAAAAGCTTGTGAGAACGTTGAGGGAGGATGTAAGCGAGAAATTAAGAAAACTTCCACTAAAATTCTATGATAACACTTCGCATGGTGATATCATCAGTAGAGTAACTAACGATATCGACCTGATCAGTACCACACTTCAGCAGAGTTTGATTCAGTTTATTTCAGGTATTGTTACGATCGTCGGTATAACATACATGATGCTTACAATAAACGGCTGGTTAACGCTATTAACTCTCGCCACATTACCATTAAGCATATTAGCAACAGTGCTTGTTGCTAAGAATTCCCAAAGATTCTTCGCTCAGCAACAAGAGAATCTCGGACTTTTGACAGGACAAATTGAGGAAGTCTACGGTGGACATATCGTGGTTAAGGCTTACGGTCGTGAAAAGGATGAAATCGAAGCTTTTTCCGAAACGAATGAAAAACTCTACCATTCAGCCAAGATGGCACATTTCGTCTCAGGCATCATCATGCCTATAATGAATTTCATAGGTAATGCTGGATACATATTTGTCGCAGTAGGTGGTGGTATTCTTGTCACGAAGAATGCAATTACAATTGGTGATGTCCAAGCTTTTATACAGTACTCACGGCAATTCAATCAACCGATAGTGCAGATTGCAAACATCGTCAATATGATACAATCCACACTCGCAGCAGCAGAGAGGATCTCTGAAATCATGGAAGAACAGGAAGAAATACCAGATAAGCCAAATGCGATCGAACTAGACAGAGTAGAAGGTAACGTCAAATTCGAATCCGTCAAGTTTAGCTATGTTCCAGATAAACCATTGATAGAAAATCTCAATATAGACGTTAAGAGTGGTCAAAAAGTTGCAATTGTTGGACCGACTGGTGCTGGCAAGACCACACTTGTTAATTTGATGATGAGATTCTACGAAATTCAAGGAGGAAGCATAAAAGTTGATGGAATAGACATACGTGATATAAAAAAATATAATCTCAGAAAGCATTTTGGGATGGTTTTACAAGATACGTGGCTATTCTCCGGAACAATAAGAGATAACATAGCATATGGGAGAGAAAACGCTACAGAGGAAGATATAATAAATGCAGCAAAGGCAGCACATGTCCATCATTTTATTACAACTCTGCCCGATGGTTATAACACGGTAATAGGTGAAGATTCCTCTAACATCTCCCAAGGTCAAAAGCAACTATTGACCATAGCAAGAGCTTTCTTAGCGGATCCTGACATACTCATACTCGACGAGGCGACAAGTAACGTCGATACATTGACAGAAATATACATACAAAGAGCTATGGAAGACTTGATGAAAGATAGGACATCATTCGTAGTAGCGCACAGACTGTCCACGATAAGAGAGGCAGATATGATTCTTGTCATGAATGAAGGAAAGATAATCGAGATAGGAACCCATAAAGAACTTCTCGAGAAGAACGGATTTTATGCAGATATGTACAAGAGCCAGTTTATGGGTGCACTTGTGGAAAGTTAAGAAAATTAATGCAACAAAACTTTAATCCCACCATTGACTATCGGTGGGATTTTTTTCGTTCTGATCAAGAGTTGAAAAAAGAGAGTGCTAAGAACTTGAAATGATGACATAGTTTATGGTATAATAAAAATGTTAACCAAACTTTGTTTTTCGTATTTGAGAAATTTGATAAGTACTAAGTCATTTCTGAAGAATGAGTGCTTATACACTCGTATCTTTAGCCATGAGTGGCTCACAGTAGTACAATATGAAAATTAATATACAAACAATATCGTACTCGACAAGGGGGAGACGATGAGAAAAGAAGATTTGATGAGAATCGTAGAAGAACGAATAAGGGAATGCCAGATGTGTCCTCTAGGTTTGATTAAAAAGAATGCTGTGCCTGGAGAAGGAAATCTCTATTCTCCAATAATGTTCGTCGGTGAAGGTCCTGGAGAGGAAGAAGATATCCAAGGGCGACCTTTTGTGGGAAAGGCAGGCCAGCTGCTCACAAAAATTCTTGAATCGGTAAGCATCAAACGTGAAAGTGTTTACATCACAAATATTGTAAAATGTCGCCCTCCAAACAATAGAGTCCCAACAAATCTTGAAATACAATCTTGTTCTGATTATCTTTTGTCGCAAATACAGATCATAAACCCCAGAATGATAGTACCACTTGGAAGTACTGCCGTTAATTTTTTTCTAGGTAAAGATGAACAGATAACCAAGGTTCGCGGAAAAGAATCCATTTGGAGAGACAGCATTGTTATTTTTCCTATGTTTCATCCAAGTTATTTGCTTAGAAATCCATCGAAAGAAAAAGGCAGTCCCAAGGATCTTACTTGGCAAGATATAAAAAGGGTAAGAAAATACTATGACGAGTTCATAAAGGGAAACGTTGAAAGATAGATAAAATAAGATTTAATAGGAATATCATAAAAGCAAAAAAGAAATAAAAGGAGGAACTAAAAAATGAAAAAAGATCAACGAGACTTAAGGCATGAAACAAAGTTAACGCCAACTGTTATGAGTTACATTTCGGCTATATACACACTAATCGAAAGTGAAGGTGTTGCCAGGATTTCTGAAATAGCAAAACTCAAAGGTGTTTCTTACGCCAGTGCTACTAATGCGGTCAAGAAACTTGTGGACCTTGGTGTTGTTGATCATAAGAGGTATAGCTTTGTTCGGCTCACTCCTCGGGGGCTCAAAATAGCGCAGATGCTGAAATCTGGTGAATCACGTATTAAGTATTTCTTTATATATGTTGTGGGTCTACCAGAAAAGAAGGCTCAGCAAATTGCAAGTTTAATGGTTTATGATTTAGACGCTGACACAAGGAGAAAGCTAAGGAAGTTCTATTCAATCTTAATAGACTTTACAGAGGAAAAAACTAAAGAATTAGAAGAGTTCATTAGAGAAAACAGGAAGGATCTTGAAATACCCGAAGAAGTATATCGACTAAAAGGCAAGATCAAGGAGGATGAGCTAGATGAGTAAGATATTGGTAACTGGTGGTGCAGGGTTCATTGGATCACACATCACAGACAAATTGGTTGAGCTTGGCAATGATGTTGTTATTGTTGATAACCTGTCGACTGGCAAAAGAGAGAACTTAAACCCCAACGCAAAGTTTGTAGAGATGGATATATCTAGAAGTGAAGAGGTCAATGAACTATTCTCCAAAGAGGATTTTGAGTATGTATTTCATCTTGCTGCGCAATCGAGTGTATCGATCTCTGTTAAAGATCCTGTTAAGGATGCTAACTGGAATATAATTGGTAGTTTGAACTTGATAAAGGCTTCTGCTGAACATAATGTGAAGAAATTCATCTTTTCATCAACTGGTGGAGCAATTTATGGTGAGGATGTAAAAGTCTTTCCCACTCCAGAGAGTGTCTACCCACAACCGATGTCTCCATATGGTATCGCAAAGTTCTCTGTTGAAAATTATCTAAGGTTCTTTAGCAAAGAATTTGGGCTTAATTACACTGTTTTGAGATACGGCAATGTCTACGGACCTAGGCAAGATCCGTATGGTGAGGCAGGAGTTGTAGCTATATTCACATCTAGGATGTTGAAAGGTGAAGACTGCACGATATTTGGAGATGGTGAATACACAAGAGATTATATCTATGTTGAAGACGTCGTAAATGCTAACGTTAAGGCAATGGAAAGAGGAGATAAGTTGGTAATAAACATTGGTACAGCAACTGGTACAACAACAAAGGAGCTTTTCAAAGTGCTGAAGAAATTGACAGGCTATAAAAAAGATCCTATCTATGGACCACATAGAAAAGGAGATATAAGGAAAAGCCTTCTTTGCTACAACAAGGCTTGGATTGAACTGAAATGGGAACCGAAATATTCACTTGAAGAAGGGTTGAGGAAAACTGTCGAATGGTTTAAACGAAATACTGAGGCCTGATTCTTTTGAAGATTTTACAGGTCAAGAACACTTGATGGCACCAGGTGCTTTGCTACGCACTTCTATTGAAAACGATCAATTATTTTCTGCAATTCTTTATGGACCCGCTGGTAGCGGGAAAACTTCTCTTTTGAACATCATAAAGAAGTATACAACTTATGAAGTTGTTCATCTTAACGCAGCATTTACCTCGGTAGAAGAGATCAAGCAATGGGAAAGATATGCCTATAACTTGAAAGGGATTAAAAAGCTTCTTCTTTTTATCGATGAGATACATAGGTTTAATAAAAAACAGCAAGACGTATTCTTACCTGGTGTAGAAACGGGATTGTATGTTTTATATGGCACAACAACAGAAAGTCCGCAACACACTCTTAACCCTGCACTACTGTCTAGATGTCGAATATTGAATTTTAAGAAGCTTTCCAATGCAGATCTTGGTAAGATATTGAATAGGGCGGTAGAACATCTAGGAATAGAAATTGTGGAAGAGGTAAGAAAATTCATCATAGACTCGGCAAATGGTGATGCAAGGTACATGATAAGCACATATGAGATACTTGCAAATATGGCAGCTATAAATGGAAGAGAGAAAGTCGATGAATCGATTTTGCAGATGTACTTGGGGGAAGAACTAACAAAGTACACAGATAATGAGCATTACAATCTTGCTTCAGCATTTATCAAAAGCATGCGTGGAAGTGACCCAGATGCTTCGTTGTACTACATGTCGAGAATGATCAACGGCGGGGAAGATCCTCGTTTCATAGCAAGGAGACTCGTCATACTTGCGAGTGAGGATATAGGCCTTGCAGATCCGTTTGCACTTGTTCTTGCTGTTTCAACTATGCAGGCTGTTGAGATGGTTGGAATGCCCGAGTGTTTACTCAATCTTTCCGAGTGCGTTATATATCTATCGCTAGCACCGAAGAGCAATTCATCCTACGAAGCTATATCTAGAGCAACCAAAGTAGCTAAAGAGACTATGAACATCCCGGTTCCTAGGCATCTACTAAACATAGAAGGAAGTGGATACAAATATCCACACGAATTCGGCGGCTTCATTAGGCAGGAATACTTGCCAAAGAGTGTAAAAGGACCATTTTATCTTCCAAAAAACATAGCCAAAGAATCGAAAATCGCTGAAGTATACGCTAGACTTTGGAAGGATAGATTTAAAGATGCAAAGGATGATTTAAGAGGCGTTAAGAAAGAAGGGGAAGATTCTCATGGAGGTGCTCAGCGTGACAAGGGAACTAGAGATTACTAAAAAGGAGAAAGGAATAATATTATTGCAGTTTATCTGTGCAGATATAACCAGACTAGAAGTTGATGCAATTGTAAATGCAGCAAATTCATATCTAAAACACGGTGGTGGAGTAGCAGGTGCGATAGTACGAAGCGGAGGAACTGAAATCCAAAAAGAAAGTGATGAGTATGTACAAAAACATGGTCCTGTGGCACCAGGTAGTGTTGCTGTCACAGGACCAGGTAGATTGAACGTTAAGTACATCCTTCACACAGTAGGACCTATTGGAGATAAAGTTGAAAATGACATCATTCTTTCAAAATGCTTGAGCAACGTATTCGGAAAGGCATCAGAGCTAAGACTGAATTCTGTCGCATTACCTTTTATCGGAACGGGAATATTTGGCTACTCACTAGATCGATTCATAGAAGTAACATACAAGACAACTATCAATTATTTCTCCGACTATTCTGGTAGCCTAGAGAAAGTCATATTTTGTGATATAGTTGAACAAAAAGTTGAAAGGCTTTGGCAGAAATTTCAGAGCATGAAAATCGATACCAACTAGAATTTCCATTCACCAGGTATCAGTTTTACGTCTACTTTTTTACCAGCTCTATCAACAGTTATCGTTACAACTGTCTTTCCAATTATAGATTTAGCAACATCATCGATTGTTTTAACAGCCTTTCCATCAACTGAAACAATGACATCGCCTACTTTGAGGCCAGCCACCTCTGCTGGAGAACTCTTTTCTACGTATGCTATGTACAATCCATCCGCCTTTACTTTATATGTCTGCCTCACTGCATCATTCACAACAAACCAAGTTACACCAAATGCCTTGTTATTCAATGGTTTCTTGATGATGTCTTTAGCAGAATCAGCATCTATGACTACCCTGAACGTAAAATCATTCCTCTTTTCTTTCGGATCCACACTTATCCTATCGGTAATCCTTCCAGCAATGGCACCAGTGCGACCAACTACAAGAGAGCCGGAAGTATTCAAAGGGTTATCTGTCGAAAGTTTTTTGTACGCCGATTTATCATAATAATCGTGACAGAATTCTATAGGCAATCCATACATATTGACAACACCATAAGGTGAGACATCCGTTTTTTCAAAATCGTAGATGGTATATTCTTTTTTTCCATCATTGAATCCAGTAGCAATCATTTCATTCCCCCAAGGATAAATTCTACCATCTTTACCCCTTGCCGCCTTTTCCCATTGTGCTTCTGTGGGTAACTGATAACCTGCCCAATTACAATATTCTTTTGCTGAATTCCAGTTTATTCCAGTTATTGGAAAACTGTAGAAATTCTCAGCAACTGTATAACCACCAACTAATTTCGTGTTAAGAAAATTGACTTCAACCATGGTCATGTGGTTACCTACTGACACGTTCTCTACCTGAGCGGCTCTAAGAAAATCTAAATATTGTTTTGTCGTGATAGGGTATTTCGATATATAGAATCCTGGAACGTAGACTTCTCTCATTGGCAGTTCGTCCTCATCAACGCCCTTCCAATCCTTATTGCCACCCATCGGAAATGTTCCACCTGGTACAAAGACAAATCTTATACCTGTACGTGGGTCTACAATTTCTTTTGGGTAAACCTTTATCAGACTTACCTCTTTTCCATCAACAGTTACGGGAGTTGCAGTAACAAGAGATGCTGTAGACGACTTATCGTACTCCAGTTGAGAAGACAAATAGTCTAGGCTCTCGTCAGCTTTTGATTTGGTGAATGTAGTAAATGCTATATTAGACATCTCAATTATCATATTCCCCCAACTTCCAGAGACCTCTACTGCTGTCGGAGTACTGGGTGTTACTTTACCATAGAGCTTTTTACCGTCTTTTGTTATGACAAGCTCATAGCCAGTGGCATATTTATACGGAATATATATGTCATCTACGAGCATTTTCGTTATGTAGAATTCGTTCCCATATTGATCGACAACAACTAAGAACTGGTCTTTGGAATAAATGCTCTTGCCAACAAAAACATCACCAGTGTAAAGCACGCAAACATAATTCTCCCCTGAAGACAATTCCATGCGGAACATTCCGGAAATCTGGACACTTGGAAATTCCGTTTTCTCGAATCCTATGTAATCAACTATCTGTGAAGCGTGTATGACGATCTTGCCAAACCACGTTGCAACGGTTATCACATTTTCTTTTAGATCGACAAAGTAACCTTGATATTTTCGACCATTTATCGATACCTCAGAGCTTTTATCTGGAAAATCTTTTGTCTTATCGAAGACAATACTTCTTATCTGCTCTAATGGAATGAATATTTTCCCTATGGTTGATTCGACAACCAGGTATTTGTCTGTTGACTCGATAACATTTCCCTCAATAACCTCGCCCGTTTTGTACTGCACGACTTCGGAGAGTACATAAGTCGGCAGCACCATAAGACATACAATACAGAGAAAAGCTAGTATAGGTACGTGTTTCACCCTTATTTGGATATTCGTTTGCATATCCAATCCCTCCTCACTGAGACCTGAAATATTCTACCGTATCTAGTTAAGCAATCACTCTGATACTGTTTTTTTCTTAAGCTACTTTTGAATTCTGATAGAGGTTGATCTTATAGACAAAAAGTAGCCAAATACGTACTTTTAGAGCTCTAAGTGACTTAAGTATAAGAATGCATCCTAAAACCATTATACATCAGAGAATATTCTTTAGAAAATATAAAGAGATACAGTGAGTTTGAAGGCCTATAAGCACTATATTGATAAACGCTATATTGTAAGGATCAATTCTCACTATAATAATTATACCAAAAATTCCCAAAAACTTTCTTCACGATTCTATGAAAATTATGGTAAAATAAATGCGAGAGTGAACAAGATGAATTTAGATTACAAAACTTGAATCATATCGTACATTCAGGAGCAATATTACATGAAAAGATATGTTGTATTTATTGTTATCTATTTGATTTTCTTTTTTTCCTGGATCGGTAACTTACAAACAAGGCATGGAACAGAGGAAATTGAGAACAGGATAGATGATAAGTACTATTGGTTTTCAATATACTACAATGACCGTTTTTGGAAGGTCAATGTTGATGGAAAAGTGTATGATATTTACCCAATAGATTATTTAAACATCAGCCCAGTAGTAACTGGGTTAATATTGAATGTAGCAGAAGGAAAAGTTGACGGTAGTTCTATGCTCTATCTGCCGGCAAAAATTCCAGAATTTGTTTTTGAAATAAACGTTGAGAGTAAGTACATCACTACAGAGAACTCAGCTATAATATACGTTACAGATGCATCTGATATAGTTTCTTGTTTAAATGCTCTGAAAATAGCCTTTAGGTATCTTAGCTTCGGCAAGGTCTACTTATACAAAAATGGAAGAATTTATGTATTATAATATATTATAGATGTTAGGGGTGAGAGTATGCCAAAGGTTCGTGAAATAGTCTCCTTAGATATTGGAAATGATAGTATAAAGGGTATTGTTGTTGATTACTCGGAAGGATACGGAAATGTTGTAGCATTTTCGAATGTCAAAACCAGGGGTATAGAAAGTGGGGAAATAAAAGACGTTGTTGCGCTGAATGAATCCATGAATCAAATTATAGAGGATCTTGAGGAACAGACTGAGAAAGAACTCAAAGGTGATCTACTCGTTTCATCTAGTTGTGGTGATTTCACACTCACGGAGTTAACGGAAGAGCTTTTTCTAAATGAAAAAGAAGAGAACTACATTTCAGAAGAGCATGTTAATAAACTCACAGACAACCTGCTTAGTGATGTTTTTCAGTCAAATGAGAAAAATTCCCTACACCTTTTTGTAAAAAAATACGTATTGGATGACACAAAGATAGTTGTCAATCCTATTGGAATGAAAGCGAAAAAAGTAGCAGCAGTCTATACTATAGTCATGGGCAATGAGAGCTATAAAAATGTTGTAGAATATGCAACAAAAGATATCTTAGGAGAGGCGGAATACTATATTTCTTTTATCTCAACTGCCGAAGCTGTTCTATCTAATGTGGAGAAAGATAGAGGAGTACTTCATGTTGACCTTGGATACAATACAACCTCAGTGACTTTATACTACGCAAATACGCCCTTAGAGCTTCAAAGAATGGATATAGCCATGAAAAACGTTATAAGGGACATTGCAGTAGTCCTGAAAACATCTATACAAGAAGCTGAGAGATTACTGAGAACCTATGGAATTGCGATGTTTATGGACGTTGAACCAACAGCTGTGGAGTATAAAGGTTTGGATGGAAGGAGTTTACAAAGGACGAACAAAGAATTCCTTTCAAGGATCATCTATGCAAGACTGAGAGAGATATTCATGAAAGTGAAGAAGGTATACAAAGATATAACCATTAAATATCCTGAATTCAGCGATATTGGAATTCCGGGAGGAATAGTATTAACTGGTGGGGGGGCTATGTTACAGAGAGTGGAATCATTGGCAGGTGAAGTTTTTAGATGTCCTGTTAGGATAGGTATACTCTCTGATCTTGAGAAATTTCAATTTGAAGAAGATTCTGCAGTGTCTACGACGCTGTTTGCTCCGGTGTTTGGCAATATATTAGTATACCAAAAAGAACAAAATGTATATTCACCGCTCATAAGTGAGAAATCAAGAAAGCAAAGCCCTGGATTCTTCAAGAAGATCTCAGATGCATTTGGTAAGATATTTGGGTAGGTGAGTACATTGGATCAATCGATTGCCATAGTATGTCAACAATTAAAATCTGATAGACGAGTACAGTTACGATAAGGAGGGGGAAATATGCCATTTATGATAGACAAAGAAACAAAACAGCAACCAGCAGACAGAATTCCAGGCGTACCAATACTAAAAGTAATAGGGGTTGGTGGAGCAGGTTGTAATGCTATTAACAGAATGGCTGAAATGGGAATCAGAGGAGTAACACTCATTTCTGTCAACACAGATGCACAAGTTCTAGAAATTAGCAAAGCAGACATCACAGTTCAGATCGGTGAAAAGCTTACAAAAGGGCTTGGTGCTGGGGGTAATCCAAAAATCGGCGAAGAAGCTGCATTAGAAGATAGGAAGAAACTAGAAGATATATTACATGGTTCAGACATGTTATTCATCACAGCTGGATTTGGCGGAGGTACTGGAACAGGTGCTGCACCCGTCATTGCTGAAATCGCTAAGAATCTTGGGATACTTACAGTTGCAATTGTAACGATGCCTTTCTTCTTTGAAGGGACACCTAGATGGAATGTAGCACTTGAAGGAGTAAAGAGAATATCGGGAAAAGTTGATACACTTATAAAGATCAGCAATAATAAGTTACTTGAACAACTTTCACCGTCTACTACGATAGTCGATGCTTTTGGCACTGCAGATGAGATACTTCATCAAGGTGTTAGAGGAATATCTGATTTGATAATGAAGAGAGGATACATAAACCTGGATTTTGCTGATGTTGAATCTGTCATGAGAAATGCTGGTAACGCCATGTTGGGCATAGGCATAGGAAAAGGCGAGAAGCGAGTGTATGATGCTACCAGAAAGGCTTTGGATAGTAAGTTCCTTGATTACCCGATTGAAAATGCTAGATCTTTGATATTGAACATCTCAGCACCAAGGAATTCTACCTTACAGGAAATGCAGGAAGCTGCTATGATCGTAAAGCAAACATGTAGTGAAGATGCAGATATGAAATTCGGTATGGTTGTAGATGACGAATTATCGGACGATGAGATGAGAGTGACTGTAATAGCAACAAGATTTGACGTTGAAGAAAAATTTGGAAAATCAGAGGAAGACATTCCGGCAATCTATAAATTCGGATTAGAATATAAAGGAAATGTGGGTGAATAAATCACTCATTGTAAGTTACGAATATTTTGAGTTCAATATATATGGGGGGAACCATGTTGGATAAAGAGAGGAAACCGAAAAAACTTGGGGATATACTTGTGGAGAGGGGAGTAATAACCCCTTATGAACTAGAGAAAACTCTAGAGCTACAAAAAGATATTAAACGTCCCCTCGGTGAGATACTAGTCCAAATGGGTTATTGCGCATGGGATGACATAATAAGGGTATTAGCAGAACAATACGAGATCGAAGCTTGTATCGGAGAAGTGAACATAAACGAAGAATTTTCTAAGAGTTTTCCAAGAGATATTTTGAATGAGCTTAGAGTGATACCGATAGATGAGAGAGATGGGAAAATATTCCTTGGTATCGATAGTATCTACGACATCCCTGTAATAAAAAGAAGATTGAAATTCAGAATGGGTAAAGAAGTAGAATTTTGTTTAATGGCTCCAAGTACCTTTGAAGCTATATATAATAATGTTCTTCATGGTATATCAGCAGCAACTTTCTCGGAGAAAATGGGAGAGATAACAATTCAAGAACAGCCAACAGAGATTCAAGAAGATCAAGAAATAGCATTGGAAGCAGAGACACCTGTAGTGAAACTCGTATCGAATATAGTGAATCATGCCATAGAGTTAGAAGCCAGTGACGTGCATATCGAACCACAGCGAAAAAATGTCATTGTGAGGTATAGGGTTGATGGGATATTAAGAAGAATAACAGAGTACCCAAGAAACTTACATGCTGCTGTGGTTTCACGTATAAAAATACTTTCTGGATTGGATATAGTGGAACGAAGATTGCCACAAGATGGTAAGTTTTTTGTAAAAAAAGATGAAGAACAATATGATTTGCGCGTTTCTACAATGCCTTCGGTTAATGGAGAAAAAGTTGTCATGAGGATATTAAAAGTCTCTTCATCTAAGAAAAAACTTGAAGACCTAGGTTACTCGGCGTATAACTACGAAAGAATACAGAAACTGATAGAACATCCCTATGGAATCATCCTAGTCACTGGACCAACAGGAAGTGGTAAATCTACTACACTTGTAGCAATGATAAACTCACTCAACTCAGAAGATGTGAACATAGTTACTGCTGAGGATCCCGTGGAATACACAGTCGAAGGTATAACCCAGTGCCAGGTTAACACCGAAATTGGTTTAACATTTGCAAAGTACCTAAGATCTTTTCTTCGTCAAGACCCAGATATCATAATGGTTGGTGAAATACGCGATAAAGAGACTGCTCAATTGGCAGTAGAAGCTTCTCTTACTGGCCACTTGGTATTATCTACATTGCATACCAACACGGCTGCTGGAGCTGTTGATCGACTTGTGAATATGGGAATTGAACCGTCTTTGATCTCTGCCTCGTTGGTAGGAATAATGGGTCAAAGGCTTGTCAGAAAAGTCTGTCAGAAGTGTAAAACCGAAACTGAATTCCCAACAAAGATTCTTGAAAAGGCAAGAAAATACTTCCCAAATATGAATCCTGTGCAATATGTGGGGAAAGGTTGCCAAGAGTGTAATAATACAGGGTACAAAGGCAGGACTGCAGTCGCTGAAGTATTGATGATAAACGATGAATTAAGAAGGTTAATTCAAAAAGGGGCGGCAGCAAGCGAAATTGAAAGAATTGCTAGGCAGCATGGGATGGTTACCATGTTCCAAGACGGGCTTTACAAAGTTCTAAATGGTGAAACCACCGTTGAAGAAATACTTGCAACTGTTGGAGAAGAGGAGGAATAATCCTTGCCAGTAGATCCGAAGAAACTTCGCGAGGAAAAGGAGAACGAAATATCGGAAACGTATGGTCAGATGAGAAAAAGAAGTTTCAGATTTCTCTTTCTAAATGTCCTTATTGTTTTGGCAGTATTTTCACTACTGTTCTTTCTAAAAACTTCTTCGCCCGAGACTTACTCGAATATTGTTGAAAACTTGCAGATCGTTGTTGAATTGAAAAAGATTGAGTATATATCACCCGAGAAGATAGGAGCTAAAGTATATCTAGTAAATACCAAAAAGACAGAAAAGAACTTCACATTGAGCGATTTTTACTTAAAGATATACTCAGAATCATACACAGTTTATGAATTCTCCTTTCCCACCATAGTTGAGAGTTCTGTAGAGAGCTTAGGTAGGAAGTTGGTTTACAATTTAGAGAACGAAGTTTCTTTGCTTAATCTGAAGCCTGATACATATACTTTATATGTACGATGTAAGATAAATGGCCGAGAAGTTGAAACAACTAGAACTTTTACATACAAAGAAGAAATATCGTATATGATAATAAGTGAACCATTTTATCTCGTAGATGAGGAAATTACACCAGGTGTTGCAATTATCAATAAGACAGCCACAAGGAAAACCTTCGATGTGCAGAAAATTGAATGGATATTCGGTAAAGAACACATTTCTGAGAACATCAACGAACAAGTTACTTTACTTTCAGGAGAATCCTACGTTTTTAGATCAGCGCACAAATTCAAAATCGAGAACATTGGTCAACAAGAAGTGTCTGCACTTCTGTACCTGACGGATGGAGGCATAAAAGAAGTTAGAGGTATCATACCTGTTAGTAAAGAATTCGAAAATTCCCTTTCAAACCTAGACTTCAGTCTTGAAACGGAAGATATTGTTGTAGTCAACAAAGAGCCAAAGATCAATTTGTACATCGTGAATAAATCAAACGAAAACAGGTTTTTGAAGATAGACAAAATACAGATCAGTATCCCGGAAGCAGGATATGATTTCGAGATCAACAACAGACGGATTTTCCTAGCACCATTAGGCAGGTCTTTTGTCACTAAGTTTGAGAGACTTAATTTTGCTCAACCTGGTGTTTACAAGATCTTAGTACAGACCTCCCTTGGAAAGTCGGTAATCAAAAAAGAAATGACAATAGCGGTTGGCAAATAGAGCAGAGATGAGGAGGAAGTGTATGAATGAACTGAAAAAATCTGGGCATCAAAAAATCGAATGGGTTTCAAATCATATGAAGTTACTGAATACAATACAAAAATCAGGAGATTCGCTAAATGGACTGAGAGTTGCAATGTCCATACACCTGGAGGCAAAAACTGCTTACTTGGCCATCACACTAAAAAGACTAGGTGCAGATGTCGTAGTCACTGGTTCAAACCCCCTCTCTACCCAAGATGATGTTGCAGAAGCACTCAAGGATTTTGATATAGCAGTTCATGCCAAGCGGACGACAAATGAAGAGGAGTACTTGTCATTCTTACACACGGTTCTTGACTATGAGCCTGATCTAATTCTAGATGATGGTGCAGACTTAACAGTATTGGTACACACAGAGAGAAAAGAGATCCTGAAAAACCTGAAAGGCGTTTCGGAAGAAACCACAACAGGAGTGAGAAGGCTTGAAAATCTTGAAAAAAGCGGTGTATTAAGTGTTCCCGCTATAGCGGTTAACAATGCAAAGATGAAATCCATGTTCGACAACAGATACGGGACAGGGCAATCAACATTAGACTCGATCATGAGAAATACAAATTTGCTCGTAGCGGGTAAGCACGTGCTTGTTGCAGGGTATGGTTGGTGTGGCAGAGGAATAGCGATGAGGGCTCATGGGCTAGGAGCAAAGGTCATGGTAACTGAGGTAGATCCAATAAAAGCAGTTGAGGCTATCATGGATGGATTCGAAGTTGGCAGAATAGAAGATTTGGCTCCAAAGGCTGATTTCATAATAACAGCGACTGGAATGAGAGATGTCTTATCCAAAGAAGCTATAGAGAATCTAAAAGACGGAGTAGTGCTCGCGAACGCGGGGCATTTCAATGTTGAAATTCCAATGGACAAAATAGAGAAAATGGCTACGCAAAGTTATGAAATAAGGCAGAATGTTACTTGCTATAAAATTGCTGGTAAAAACATATACGTAATTGGTCTCGGAAGATTGGTAAACCTTGCAGCAGCCGATGGTCATCCTGTAGAGATAATGGATATCTCGTTTGCTCTACAAGCCTTGTCTATAACTTACTTAGCAAAGAATTATAACAAACTGTCGAACAAGGTGTATGAATATCCAGAGGAACTAGACAAGCTAGTTGCAAAGCTCAAACTGGATTCCATGGGAATAGCTATAGACACCTTGACAAAGGAACAGGAAGACTATCTAAATGAATTCTAAGAGCAAGTATTAGTATATAGATGAATCTTGTTTATGAGGTGAAAAATGTTATTGTTGTTAAATAAATCTTCTGGATCGAGAGAGACAAAAGCTGTATTGCTAGAAAACAACCAATTAATCGAAGTTTACCTTGGCGAAGAAGAAGAGGAGAGTATCGCTGGGAGTATATATGTAGGCAAAATAGAGAAATTTATTCCAGCTCTTGAAGCTGCCTTTGTCAAATTAGCAAATGGTGAGAATGCCTTTTTAAGGATGAAGGATATAAAAGTTGACTACCTCGATTTTTTTTCTATAAAGAAACTCCAGGAAGGACAAAAAATCCTTGTCCAAGTAAAAAAGGAGAGTGTAGGTAATAAAGGCCCTCAAATAACCACAAACATAGGAATAGCTGGAAGATACACTGTCATACTGCCTTTTTCAAAGTCGATAGGCATTTCGAGGAAGATATTGAACGAGGATGACAGAGGAAGGCTAAAAACAATAGGTAGGGCACTGAAGGAAAAATACGGTATAGGAATCATCATTAGGACAGTTGCAGCAGAAATTAGCGAAGAACTTATATATAAAGAAGTAGAAAACCTCTATGACAAATGGAAAGAGATCGCAAAGAATTTCAAAAAATCTCGAAAACCGAAATTATTGTACAAGGAATCCGATAGTGATGAGTTCATAATAAGGGAATTCCTTAGGGCCGAAGTGACTGAAATAGTAACTAATGACGAAAATCATAGAGAAATCATAAGAAAATTCAACCAAAAAGTAATAGTGAAGGTAATACACGGAGATGTATTTGAAACTTTCAGTATAGATGAGAAACTTAGAGAAGTCCTTAAAAGAAGGATTCAGCTGCCCTTGGGTGGAGAAATTGTTGTGGATAGAACGGAGGCAATGACTGTTATCGATGTTAATTCCAGTCACTATATTGCTACTGAAAGCCATGAAAAACTTTCTGAAGAAATAAATTTGGAAGCGGCCAAAGAAATTTGCAGAATTCTAAGACTAAGGAATATTGGGGGTATTGTGATAGTAGATTTTATAGATATGAAGGACGAAAAGAACAGAGAACAGATTCTAAAGACAGTTAAGACAGAGATACTTAAGGATAGGAACAGGGTAGAGATCTATGGCTTCACACATTTGGGACTTCTTGAGATGGCTCGTAAGCGAACAAGTAAGTCGTTGGACGAAAGATTCACACATATTTGTCCTATATGTGATGGGCGAGGTCGTGTTTTGAACCCCAAAGTTGTTATTGAAAGATTGAAAAGAGAAGTGGAGAAAAAACCTCCAAAAGCTAAAGAAGTCATAATAAAGTTGCATCCAGAATTTAAAGACTTCATCGATAAAGAAGAGCTAAAGGTTTTTTTTAAAACAGAGGTACATGTTCATTATACGCATATTGATCCTAACACATATGAAATAGCCTGGAAAATTTGAGGAAATCAAAGAATACAAAAAATAGAAAGGAGAAAAGAGCATATTGCTGACTACATTATGTTGGACACATAACTGGTATGCTCATGTGAAATGAGGATGAATGAAATGGGGAAGTTAAAAATGACCGTTGAAGGCGAAGAATATGAAATACCATTTGGTAGTACGCTTGAGGAGATTGCGAAGACATACGAGGAAAGAATCGGTAAAGTCATCTTAGGTGCTCAGCTGAACAACTCTATCGTAGAACTTTTCAGACCGATAACTCGTTCTGGAGAGGTTTCTTTCATAACATTAGACTCGCAAGACGGACTAAGGATATATCAACGTGGATTGTTTTTTATACTGCATGCTTCTATCAGGAAACTGTACAAGAACTACACGATAAAGGTGTTGCATTCGATAGGTCATGGCGTATATTGTGAGATTAGGGAAAATGGAAAAAACGGCAAAATAGTGGAACCTACTGCTAAGGATATAGAAAACATAGTTTCAGAAATGAATAGATGGGTTGATTGCGATTACAAGTTTCAGAAGAATGAACTGCTAAAGAGCGAGGCCATAGAGTTATTTGCCAGCACTGGAATGTATGACAAGGTTAAACTCTTGAAATACAGAAAGAAAAAAACGGTTAAGGTATACGAGGCAGACAACCATTTTGACTATTTTTATGGATACATGCCACCAAGTACAGGATACCTTAAATGGTTCAAAGTAGTTAAGTACGGTCAAGGTTTTGTACTACTTCTCCCAAGAGTGGTAAACAATCAAGTGGTTGTTCCAGACTTCAAACCTTTTCCAAAGCTTTCTGGTATATTCTTGGAATACTCTCGCTGGCTTGAGATTATGGACATCGATAATGTTGGTGACCTTAACGAAGTTATATCAAAAGGCGAAAGATCAGTAAATGATCTTGTGATACTGACTGAGGCTTTGCATGAAAAACGTATCGCAATGATTTCTGAAGAGATTAGAAGAAGAAAAAGTGTCAGATTAGTCTTGATAGCGGGGCCATCGTCAAGTGGAAAGACAACATTTTCAAAGAGATTGATGGTTCAGTTGAAGGCAAGTGGTTTTAGACCTGTAACGATCTCTCTGGATGATTACTTTGTTGATAGAGAAAGGACACCACGAGATGAAAATGGTAATTACGATTTTGAGGCATTGGAAGCAATTGATGTGGAGCTATTTAACAAGAATTTAGTAGACCTCTTCAGCGGTAAGGAAGTGGAATTACCGAAATTCGATTTTGTTTCTGGTAGAAGAACCCGTGGTTCAAAACTTAAAATAGACAAAGATCAAATAGTAATCGTTGAGGGAATACATGGGCTAAACCCAAAATTAACTGAGCGGATAAAAGAAAACCTTAAATTCGAAATATATGCAAGTGCTTTGGCACAACTCAACTTGGATAACGTGAATAGATTGCACACGACAGACATAAGACTCTTCAGAAGGATGGTAAGAGATAGTAAATTCAGAGGTCATGATGCACTGGCAACATTAAAGATGTGGGAAAACGTTAGGAGCGGTGAGGAAAAAAATATATTTCCATATCAGGAAAATGCTGATGCAATGTTCAATAGTGCTCTCATATATGAACTACCGGTTTTGAAAATATATGCAGAGCCACTCTTGGCAGTTGTTCCAGACAACATTCCAGAATCAACCGAAGCAAATAGGTTATTGAAAATTCTTGACTATTTCTTACCAATAACGAATATAGAAGATATTCCAAGAACATCGATAATTAGGGAGTTTATAGGTAGGAGCGCATTTAAATATTGATTAGTCTTGCTTTCCAATGAGTGATAGTACGATTTTGTAGACCAAGTTTTTCTGACGAAGGAGTGTGAACACGATGGAGGTCCAAATAGGTTCAACAGAACGAAAGTACCTTCTAGCAGTTTACTTAACTCTGAACGAAATGGGATGGACTCGATTGAAAAAAGTCTCAGATTTCTTGAAAGTCAAGATGCCATCTGCTAAGCAATTCTTAATGAAACTTGAAGATGCGAAGCTTATCTATTATGAAAAGCGCGGAGGTATCTCCCTTACGCAAGAAGGGAAACGGTTAGCAGTTGTTGAAAATGCTAATCTAAACGCTGTTAGAATGTTTTTTTGCGAGATACTATCGCTGGATGAGAAAGAGGCCATTGAAGCTGCGTGGAATGTATATTTCAATCTTAATGACAAAACGGTGAGAAGATTCTCAGACTTTGCAAGATTCTTAGTAGAAGGTGAAGCAAAGACAGTAATAGAGAAATTTAGGGAATTTATAAACCAGCCGCGAAAGACCACTGCACCATGCCAATTAAAGTCAGTGTACGAAGACGAAGGAGACCAACGAACAAGCGATGAGCATAAAGAAGAGTCTGTCTGAAGAAGATAAAAACTATAAGGAACAGGAAGTTTTGGAATACGACATAATTGTGAAAATGGAAAGAGGTAAAGTCCATTTATTAAACTACATTCTTGAAGCTGAAGACAACGCGATGAACATAAGGAGTTTTGAAGGAGAATACTTAAAAGTAATCGCCCCAAAAGATACAGTAATAGACGCCATAAAACTATTGGAGAGTGTCAAGGAATATGTGGACCTTGAAATCATTGGGCTTAGGCCCAACAATGGAACTGCTGGCTAGTGACTACTGTAGTTGTTGTGAAGTGTTTGTTTTTATAACATCGGAATATATTTCTTAGTTTTCTATGTTTGGGTGCATATTTCGATAATAAACATTGAAAACAAAGCGAAAAACGAGGGAGGTATAATCGTGTCAATTACAACCAAGACTGGTGACTCAGGTGAAACAAGTCTGGCAAATGGAGAACGAGTACCAAAAGACAACCTGAGGGTCCAGAGCTATGGAACAGTCGACGAACTGAATTCTTTCCTTGGATTAGCAAAGCACTATCTACCAGAAAATGAAAAAGACATCGTTGAACAAATCCAGAAAGATCTATTCAGACTGGCAGCAGAGCTAGCCAAAGGCGAGGAATTTGTGAGACTCCTATCGGAAAAAGAAATTGAAGAAATTACTGAAATTGTGCATTCTTACGAAAAAATGGTTGATCTGAATTCTTTTGCGATTCCGGGAGGAACAATTGCAAGTGCCCACCTAGATATCTGCAGAACCATAGCTAGGAGATCTGAAAGGACAGTCGTTAGCCTTTCGAAAGAAGAAAAAATCCGTCCTGAAGTGATTAAGTATCTAAACCGTATCTCAGATTTGTTATACATTATGGCACGATTTCTCGAGGGAGAGAATATAAATAGAATAAGGGGTAGCGAATTATGATAATGATAGATGGTGAGAATCTTACAATTGAACAGGTGCACAAAGTAGCAAGAGGTTATGAGAAAGTAGGCATTTCAGATTTGTCTTATGAAAAAATGTCGAGAAGTCGAGAAATCGTAGAGATGCTACTCTCCCAAGAAAAGCCCATATACGGTGTTAATACAGGTTTTGGTGCTCTGGCAAGTGTTCAGATTTCAAAAGAAAAACTAAAAGAGCTTCAGAAGAACATCATCTTATCGCACTCTGCTGGTATAGGTGAATACTTAAGAGAAGACATAGTCAGAGCCATGATGCTTATCCGTGCTAATGCTTTGGCAAAAGGTTATAGTGGAATTAGGCCAGTGATAGTAGAAAAACTAATCGAACTGTTGAATAGAAAAATAACACCAGCAGTTCCAGAAAAAGGTTCAGTAGGTGCAAGTGGTGATTTGGCTCCGTTGTCTCATATAGCAATGGCATTGATAGGTCACGGGAAAGTATTTTTTGATAATGAACTTGTGGATATCGTTTCAACTGAATACATTCCGGTTGAACTTGAAGAAAAAGAGGGCTTGAGTCTAATAAATGGTACACAGTTCATGGCGGCTCATCTCGCACTACTTGTGAGAGATATAGAGAAATTCATACAACTAGCAACTCTGACTGCTGCAGCTTCTGTTGATGTGCTCTTGGGAACACCATCTGCGTTTGATGAAAGAATACAGATGTGCAGACCTCATCCTGGGCAGATAAAGATAGCACAGTTACTGAGGGAGAACTTGGATGGCAGTGAACTAAGAGAAAGTCACAGGAGTTGTAAAAAGGTGCAAGATCCATACACACTAAGAACAATACCACAAGTCTATGGAGCAATCTACGACACCGTAAGCTGGATAAGAGAAGTTGTAACACGGGAGATTAACTCGTCCACTGATAATCCACTAGTTTTTGATGACGAGATTATAAGTGGCGGAAATTTCCATGGGGAACCAATCGCCTTATGTGCTGACTACCTTGCAATTGCCCTGACTTCCATGGGGAACATGATCGAAAGAAGAATCGATAGACTTGTTAATCCAAAAATAAACGAAGGATTGCCTGCATTCTTAGCTGCTGGCGAAGAAGGACTTAACAGTGGTTACATGCTTTGGCAATACACTGCTGCCGCATTATGTAATGAGAATAAAATACTATCATATCCAGCAAGTGCAGACAGTATACCAACATCTGCATATCAAGAAGATCACGTAAGCATGGGAGCAAACGCCGTGAAAAAGCTTTACAAAGTATTCGAAAATATGTTATCATTGTTAGCAATAGAAACTATGTTGTCAAAAGTTGCTTTAGAGTTTAGACGCCCATTAAAAAGCTCAAAGGATATAGAAAATTTCCTAAGCAAGTTTGATATAACTCCCAGTTCCGACAAGTTTTTTGGTAGTGACTTTCAATATGTAAGATCAATAATAGTGGAGGAGGTGTCTAAATGAGCTTAAGAATGAAACTCATTCTATCGGTTGTTTTGGTAGGGGTGTTATCTTCATTTGTTAGTATCTTGGTATCTGTTCTAGTTTCCACAGGCGTTGCCCGTGACTCAGCAGGCCAGATCCAATCACTTGTTCTGACTTCTGTAAAGAAGGATGTCGAAGTGTATCTAAATAATGTAATAAAACCACTTGCCGACTACTCTTTCAGTGGCGCAATCTCACCTTATATGACAAATGTCACGGACGAGCTAGGGTTATCACAACTTGGCTGGGGAGTTAGAAACGCCTACAGTTCTCTCAGTGCAAAAGGGTTTCTAGAGGCGTTGGTAGTCCTACCAGATATGCGAGTAATCTCCAAAGATGGAATAGTCCATGTAGATCTTCCAAAACAGCTCATCGAAGATATATTAATAGGAAAGAAAGAAACAGATATCTACATGCCTTATACCTATAATGGACGAAGCACATTCATCGTTGCTGCTGCAGTATATGACTTTGGGGAGAATATTATAGGTGTACTCGTAGGTATGTATCCATTAGAGGAACTACAAAAAACGGTTTCCAAGTTGAAAGTTGGAAAAGAAGGGTATGTAATATTAACTTACGGGACACTGACAGTCGCCCATCCTCAATCAGAGTATGTGGGAAAACTCGATCTTGCCAAGGAAGAGGGGACAAAAGGGCTCGCATCTGATATTCTTTCTAAAACGAAGGGAACTGTAACCTATACTTTTAATGGCAAGAAATTTGCTGCTTTTGAAAGGATCGGTAACTACAATCTGACGGCGGTAGGCGTGATACCATTTTCTGAAATATCGGCAGCTGGAAACAAAATAATAACATCCGGTATATTTGCGGGAATGATTATAGCCCTGTGTGCGGCACTGGTTGCTATTTTTGTAACCGGTACAATTACAACACGTATAGACCATGTTGTTGAAATTGCTCAAAAGGTAGCGCAGAATGATTTGACTGCACAAGTGGAAGAAGAAAGGCTTGGCAAAGATGAGATAGCTAAACTTGGTGAAGCATTTAAAATACTCATAGACAGTTTCAGACAAACTGTAGGTGAGGTCATGAAACTTGGTGCGCAGGTCTCTTCTGTTTCACTGATGCTTGACGAGCTTTCCAGCAGTTCCGCTGAGGCTGCTATAACATCAAAGGAGACTGTTCAAAAAACCACTTTAGAGATTCAAGATATAGCTGCTGCTACCGAAGAAGCTAATAGCGGTATGGAAGAAATAGCAGCGGGTGCCCAAAATATTGCGAAATACGCTGAGAAATTATCACAAAGTGCTGAACTAATGAGAGACGACGTAGGCACAGTGTCCCAGAAAATGGGAGAAGTTGAAGCATCTGTTGGCCAAATAAGATCTGGCATGGGTGAATCTTTAACTGCAATCGTTGAACTTACGAAATTCTCTAACCAAATAGGGGAAATTGTAAATACCATTTCTAGTATTGCAGAGCAAACTAATTTACTAGCTTTAAACGCTGCAATAGAAGCCGCAAGAGCTGGAGAAGCTGGTAGAGGATTTGCAGTTGTAGCTGATGAAATAAGGAAACTTGCAGAAGAAAGTAGACAAGCTACAAAGAAAATTGCTGAGATACTTGGAAAGATTGAGGAGCAAGCTAGAAAAGTTGAAAAAGTAACCACAGGAGTTAGCCAAAGGATTGATGGTTATGTGAATACAGTAAAAGAAGCAGGTGAAAGCCTAGGATTCTTAGTCAAGAAAATAGAAGAGGTCTCGAAAATGACAACAGACTTGGCTGCAACTGCCGAGGAACAAAGTGGAGCAACAGAAGAAGTCGGTGCGGCTATGGACAGGGTAACTAAGAATGTTCAACAAGTCGAACAAGATGTCGAAGAAATGGCCACACAAATTGCGATGCAGGCTAATCAAGTAAACGAAGTTAAAGTTTATTCAGATGAGTTATCTAAGGCAGTCGGAGAACTTGACAGTTACGTGAAGAAATTCAAGGTTTGAAGTTAGTGAGTAATAATAATTAATAGGCAATCCCCCTGACATATCTGGGGGATGCTTTTTATAGTCCCTATTCTCTTTTACTTTACTTGATTTTACCTACCTTGGTTATTATTCTTCATCTGTTTCTTCTTCGATATCGTCTAGTAAGTCTTCGTATGTTCCTTTAATTTGAGTTTGCTCTTCTTCCTCTATGCTCTCTATTGCTCGCTCCTGAAGCTCTTCTTTTGCTTGACCTAATGGATGCTGTGGGTCGAGCTTCCCCGAGAAGAGTTCTATCTTATGGCTGTTTTCGTAGATGTATTCCTTTGCATTAACTGGTACTTTCAACGTTTTTAGTATTTCTATCATGATCTCTTCATCAAGGTCTTGATCTTCAGGAAACCTTATCACCAGTACACCATCGGAGTAATTGAGCTCACAGTTTTTCAATTTAATAAGCTCGAGTAGCTCCTGGTTTCTCAAAGTGTAACTTGCTCTCTGTTCATTTACGTCAAGTTCCATCACGTAATAGAATGACATCGTTACACCCCTTGTTCTTTAGCAGCAATATAGGCTTTTACCTTTGCCGCTAATCGTGATTTCCTCCTACTGGCTTGATTCTTATGAATTGCTCCTCTTCTCGCAGCCTTGTCAATTGCACTCTGAGCCTTTACAAAAAGTTGCTGAATCTCTTCCTCTGTCTTCCCTTCGGCAATTGCTTTCAAAACTGCCTTCGTCTTGTTCTTCATACTTGTTTTGTAAGCCTTATTCAAAACTCTTCTATCTTCCGATATCTTTACTCTCTTTTCAGCTGATTTTATATTCGGCATAAAACCATTAACCTCCCATTTCTATTCATTTTTTACATATTAAAAGCTGACCTTAATTCATTAACCATATCTGTTCTTTCCCAAGTAAAATCTGGGTCATTTCTACCAAAATGTCCATATGTAGCAGTCTTTTTGTATATCGGTCTCAACAAATTAAGTTTCTTAATTATAGCTCCTGGTCTAAAATCAAACAACTGCATGATAACTCTCATGAGCTTTTCTTCGTCTACTTTTGCGGTACCATACGTATTTATCATGACCGAAAGCGGCTTCGCAACACCTATAGCATACGCAACTTCGATCATGAACTTATCAGCAAGGCCTGCTGCAACGATGTTTTTTGCCACATACCTAGCAAAGTAGTGAGCAGATCTGTCTACCTTAGTTGGATCCTTCCCACTAAATGCACCACCACCATGAGGTATGGCACCTCCGTAAGTATCAACTATTATCTTTCTGCCCGTCAAACCAGTATCAGCTGATGGGCCTCCCATAACAAATCTGCCCGTCGGATTGACCAGTATCTTCATCTCGTCATCCCTAAGCTCTGCTGGAATGATTGGATCAATAACGTACTTCATAAGTGCTTCCTTGACTTCAGGAATCGTAACCTCCGGTTCATGCTGCGTAGATATCAACACTGTATCTACTCTTATGGGCTTATCGTTTTCGTCATATTCTATAGTTACCTGTGTCTTACCGTCAGGCCTTAAAAATGGTATAGTTTTGTTCTTCCTAACTTCTGCAAGCCTCATAGCCAACTTATGAGCAAGTACTATCGAAAGTGGCATGAGTTCTTCTGTTTCGTTTGTTGCATAACCAAACATCATTCCTTGGTCACCAGCACCGAGTTCTTCAAGTTCATCTGCTGCCCTCTCACCTTGTTTAAACTCTGCCGCCTTGTTAACACCAAGCGCAATGTCTGGAGATTGACTATGGATCGATGAAAGAACTGCACAAGTCTCACCATCGAAACCATACTTTGCTCTCGTGTAGCCAATGTCAAGTACCGTTTTTCTTACTATGTCTTGAACATCAACATAGGCCTTTGTTGTGACTTCACCTGCAACGATAGCTACACCTGTCGTCAAGAGTGTTTCCACTGCAACACGCGCCTTAGAATCTTGTGCAATAATCGCGTCTAAGATGGCATCACTTATCTGATCCGCCATCTTATCTGGGTGACCTTCCGTCACGCTTTCACTGGTAAAAAACCTTTTCATCCCTCAGCCTCCTCTTCGTAAGTCTCTCTTGAGATGAACTTTCCACCGTCTATTTCAATACTCACTGGCTTGTATGAACCAGTGAATTTTGCTTTTATTTCGATCTTATTGGGACATTTTGAGCCTACATATACCTTATCGATCATAAAAGGTGCGGATCTATCATCGTAATTGATGATAAAATCGTAGCCAATTCTTAAATGACTTCTGAAGACTTCACCACATTTATCACACTTTATGTACAGTACAAGTGCATTCTTGTCCTTATAGAATGGATTAACCTCAAGTTCTCGATTACTTCTTTGCTTCTTTTTAAAAAACATCGGAAGATCACCTTCTTAGCTTATTCTATTCTAATTCTTATCTTCTAACAAGCTTGAGGGAGAACATTCCAACATTTCCAAGCGCGTCTTTTATCTCGATAGTAACTAAATACTGTCCAGAATCATAGTTACTCAAGCTGTTTAGTTTGTTTACCTTCACATATGGCAAATCATCTAATGTATAGAGCTTATAGTAGCCACGATAAATTAAACTCGTCATCATCGTCTTCTCATCATATAAATCATAAGGTTTTTCCCAGCATTCCATAGGAAGCTTATCAAGTATTATATGATACACTAAATCATCAGAAAAGTACATCTTTATTTCTTTAACACCAAGTAAATTTTTTGCTAATTCTGTGTAAGTCTCCACAGCTATTTTCGGAAAGTCACCACTGTATTGATATACTTTCCCAGCTTGATACTGATATTCTTTTCCATCGATAACTATATTCTTGATCATAATTCCCATCTGAACAGGTCTCAACAGACTCTTATCAACAAAATCGAGGGGATCGTATATGTTTTTTTCTTCTTCATCCCTAACTTCGAAGTGTGCATGGGCCTGAGAAGCCTCGCCCGTTTTTCCAGAATATCCGATGTTCTCACCTTTTGAAAATCTTATGTCGTCGGATTGGAATTCAACAACGATTCTCTGCTTTCCAAATTCAGTAGTTAACATCTCAACTATCTTATCTGTCTTCTCAGCGAATTTCGAAAGATGAGCGTATAAAGTTCTGTATCCATCGTCATGCTGCAAAACTACAGTCATTCCATATATACTGTCCTCGTCTATTTCAAGCCTCACCAAATATCCATTTTCCGCTGCCTTTACTGAAATTCCTTCCTTTAAGAAAGTACTAAAATCAGTACCTGAATGGAAATGTGGGACACTTCCAGTTGAACGAAACTCAAGGAATGTAGCTGTCACGTAAGAGTTTTCAACAGGTGGAAGATAAGAGGGTAAAGCCAAAACGTATAAAACAAAGAGTAATACAAATACAATACATTTTTTCATCTTACATCTCCTTCCTTGACAAAGTCTATAGATTTCAGTATTTTTTCAACGATTTTTTCAGGCCCACATATATCATATACACAGTATTCATCATTTTCCACAAGAACATCAATATCTATAAATTCAGAAAACTTCAAGATATTGCCCTTTTCGGAGTACCTAAATTTTATTCTAGCATATATATCAGAATTGTGAGTATACTGGCTTATTCTCTCAAGAAGGTTCTCTATACCTATGCCTAATTTCGCTGAAATGAAAATTGCATCAGGATACTCTATTCTCACACTCTCAAGATAGTCGCTAGGAACCAAATCGACCTTGTTGAATACAAGAATCGTTTCCTTATTAAATACACCTATTTCTTCCAAAACTCTATACGAAGATACTATCTTATTCTTATAGCATGGATCACTGATATCTACTAACATCAAAATAATGTCGGAGTACAGTATCTCTTCCAAAGTTGAATGGAACGCTTCAATTAGAGTATGTGGCAGTTTTCTAATGAAACCTACAGTATCGCTAAACAATACTATTCTTCCACCTGGTAGACTTACTCTTCTGATGGTAGGGTTCAAAGTTGAGAATAACTTATCAGATACCAATATATTCTTTTCTCCCGAAAGACTACTGAGCAGAGTACTTTTACCTGCATTCGTATATCCTGCTATAGATACAATATAATAACCACTCTCGACTCTCGACTTTCTTATATTATCTCTATTTGCCTTTAGCTTAATTAATTCTTTTTTCAGACTATTGATTCTGTTCTTTATTCTCCTACGATCTAGTTCAAGTACCTTTTCACCAGGTCCCCTTGTTCCAATCCCACCACCTTGGTTAGAAAGTTCAAGCCCCTTCCCTCTCAGTCGTGGAAGCTCATAAACAAGTCTCGCCATCTCTACTTGTAGTTTTCCCTCAGCAGTTGTCGCGTGTTTAGAAAAAATCTCAAGAATAACTTGAGTTCGGTCCACCGTTTTTATTCTCATGAACTCTTCTATATTCCTTTGCTGGACAGGTGTCAACTCATCGTCTACAACCAACAAATCAATTCTGTTGTGTTGACAGTATTCTCTAACTGTTTTCAGTTTTCCGATTCCAAGATAAAAAACCGGATCTGCTTTATTTCTACGCTGGATAACCTTGTCTACAGCTACTATACCTAAGGTCTTGCACAATTCTTCTAATTCATCGATAGATTCAAAATTCTCAATGTCAAATTCACTTTGAACTGAGACCAACACTGCAGATTTTCCGAAAAACTTGCTCATCTCCCCATTACTGATCCAAGTATGATCAGTTTGATATTCTAATCGGTGCTCTGTATATCTTCATCAATATGCTCTTCCTGTTCTTCTGTCTTCATAAGCATTATATACTCTGCAGGAAGAATCGTACTTATTGCATGTTTATAAATAAGTGTTTGTTGCTTCCCGCTTTCCAGAAGCACAGTAAAATTGTCAAACGACCTTACTATCCCCTTCGTTTGGAATCCGTTGACTAAATACACCTTTACCTCTATCTTCTTAGTCCTAACAATGTTCAAAAACCTGTCTTGAAGGTTAAACTTCTCTTTTGCCACAAGAATCCCCCCAGATATTAGAATAAATCAAACATAAAGCAACTCAATTCTACCACAAATGCATAGATTTTCAAATATTTTCTAGAACATTTGTGAAACATGTCAGTACTCTATATTCCAATTGTTTTTGCATACATTGACAAATTTTTTTGAAAGTGATACAATATTTTTGAAGTCAAAAGATGATGATGATATCATAGGAGGTGATAAGATGCCAAAGATGTTACCTAAATGTCCTGTTTGCGGTAAACCTATGCGAGTAACTCAGCTGAAATGTGATGAAGACGGTGTAGCTGTGAATGGGTATTTTGAAGCGCCACCATTTGCCTTCCTAGACGAAGAGGATACGAAATTCATAATCATGTTTCTCAGAACCAAAGGTAATTTGAAAGAATTGGAAAGACTCACAGGGGTAGGATATTTTGCTTTACGCGGAAGATTGGACAAGGTATTGGACAAGATGGGGCTGACACCTATTGACACAGAGGAAGAACAACCTGAATCTTCCGATGTATTCAAACTTGTCAAAGAAAGAAAAATCACTGTTGAAGAGGCGATAGCGTTGTTAAAAAAGCAAAAAGGGAGGGATAATGATGGGAGAGATTCCGAGTGATATCAGGGCAATATTGGAAGCACTGGCGAGAAAAGATATCTCTATTGAGGAAGCGGAGCAGTTGATATTAAGTATCAAGCAAAAGGAATCTTATCAATCACCCAAGGAGAAGAAATACGAAAAATCATTTTTGGGAAAAGAGTTTATACTTCGCAAAGGAGAGGAACATACAGGAAATGTAGAGGCTGTTAATAGTAAGATAATTATAGAAGGGACAATAAATGGAGACCTTGAAATCGCATTTTGTGATGTATCTTTTTCCGGCGAGGTAAAGGGAGATGTACAGTTGGTTGGTTCTGCCATTAAATGGAATGGTGGAACGATAGACGGAGATTTAGAATTAGTTGGTTGCACATATTCTGGAAACCGCCCAAAGGTAAGTGGTAGAGTGGAGGAGATAAACAACTTTTTTATAAATGGCATACTTGGAACGGTCAAATATTTGGTTGTAAAGCCATTTCTGTCTGGCATAAAGGTTGAAGAATAAGTTCTATTGTTTGTCTTTTTCATTTTGTAGTGTTTTTCAAAAATGCGATGGATGGTAGGTGATAAGTATGGATTTGAGGAAGATACTAGAATCTGTGGAAAGTGGTGAGATATTACCTGAAGATGCAGAAAAATTGATAGATGCATTGTTTGATACTGAAAATATACCAACAGAAGAAATAGTTGACAGAACTATCGAGATAGCAGACGGTGAGACATACAGAAAGAATATTTCTATGACAAACGGAAGATTGATTGTGAGAGGAGAAGTTCTTGGGAATGTTTCTGTTGTCAACACAGAAATTCAACTATATGGAATCATTCGCGGTAATCTCAATGCTGTGCACTCGAAGATATTTTGGAATGGTGGTAGGATAGAAGGAAATGCGAATTTAGTATTGACAAAAGAAGAAGGAAAGGCAAATGTTGAAGGTAAGTACAACGTCGTTGCTTTTAATATGCCTTTTTCTAATAGGTTTGTAAAGAACGTAAGTTTCAATGATGAACAAGTCATAAATGGAAGAAATAATTCTGCTAAGTTACAACATGAAAAGATAATAATAAACGGCGATGTAAATGCAGAAGAAGTCGAGTGTGAGTCTCTCGTTGTAACCGGTACACTAAAGGCTGACAAAATAGATTGCGAGACGATGACAGTATCAGAAAATGGTATGATCGAGGCTGACAAATTGCGATTCGAAAGACTCACAAATAATGGAGCCATAAAAGTTGGCAGAGTAAAAGGTGAAAAGATTTCCAATTCTGGTGAAATCACTTGTAGTAGAATCAATGTCGAAGACATTGTAAATTCTGGTGAGATTATTTCAGACTCCATAGATATTGAGACGTTGAAGAATGATGGAAAAATCAAGTGCGACACAATGAATTCAGAAAAGATCGAGAATAATAGCGAGATCACAGTAATATCTCTTACTAGTGAGGTCGTGAGAAATTATGGTAAAATATCCGTAGACCAACTCTTCGTTGAAAAATTGGAGGGGAATCAACCAGTCAAGGAATAATCAAAAATCAGGAGATCATTAACTAAAATTGATCATATTGCGAGGTGATTACAATGGTATGGGGTATCTTACTTTTAGCTGCTGGAATATTCATTTTGCTTTCAATAATTCTTTCGATCACATCTTCGGTGTGGCTCGTTTTAGGTGGCATTGCAATAATCGGTGGAGTTGTGGGCATGATAAGGAGTTTTCCAAATGGTGCGGGGTTGAGTGTTTTGGGTGTTTTGATAGTTGTTCAATCACTTGGATTTATATCAATGGGCTTTTGGGAATTCGTCATAGCCATCATTGCTGCTGCTCTAATTGAAATAGGAATTAAACTAATACTTTCTTCTCACAGCAAGTGGGAAAAGAAATAGTTAAAAAATGAGAAACGTGAGATATCAAGCTCACGTTTCTCAAAGTTCTTCAGTATATACAAGCGATTTGCATCATTGTTGACTTGACCAGTAGTTTGGTGGTTCTTTTGTAATCGTTATATCGTGTGGATGACTTTCTTTGACCGATGCTTGTGATACTTTTATAAATTTTGCATTTTCATATAATTTGTTGATATTACTTGCTCCAACGTAGCCCATACCTGCTCTTAGACCGCCAACCAATTGAAAGACGACATCTCTAACCAATCCTTTGTAAGGAACCATTCCCTCTACTCCTTCCGGAACGAGTTTTTGGTTTTCTGATTGAAAGTACCTATCAGCACTTCCAGCCTTCATGGCACTAATGGATCCCATCCCCCTGTATACTTTGTACTTCCTCCCTTGGTATAGTACAGTTTCGCCAGGAGATTCTTCAGTACCCGCGAATATACTTCCAAGCATAACTGTCTGTGCACCGGCTGCTAGTGCCTTAACAATATCACCTGAATATCTCACGCCACCATCTGCAATGATGGGTGTATCATATTCTTTTGCCATTTTTGCACATTCCATTATGGCACTCAATTGTGGCACACCTATACCGGCAACTATTCTTGTTGTGCATATCGAACCGGGTCCTATACCAACCTTTACTGCATCCGCACCTGCCTTTATCAATGCCTTCGTTGCTTCACCTGTTGCTACATTGCCCGCAATTATTTCCAGATCTGGGTATCTTCGCTTTATTTCTGTTACGGTGTCCAGCACCTTTTTGGAATGACCATGTGCAGTATCAACTACCACAACATCAACTCCCACTTTGACAAGAGCATCAATTCTTTCAAAAACATCGGTACCAGTACCGACTGCAGCACCAACGATCAACCGACCTTTAGAATCTCTAGCAGCATTTGGGTGTTCTATGACACTTAACACGTCCTTTATTGTTATGAGACCTATAAGCTTATTATTCTCATCTACAATTGGAAGCTTTTCTATCCTATTCTTGTGGAGAATTTCCTTTGCTTCTTCGAGTGATATTCCCGGATTGGCGACTATAAGTTTTTTCCGTTCTGTCATAAGATCTCTTGCTTTTTTTGAAACATCGGTTTCAAATCTCACATCCCTGTTTGTGAGCAAACCAACCAAGTATCCGTTGTCATCCACAACAGGGAATCCACCAATTTTGTACTCAGCCATTAATTTCAGTGCGTTTAGTATGGTATCGTCGGGACGAATGACAACTGGATTTTCAATGACTCCATTCTCCGTTCTTTTTACTAATTCAACCTCATGAGCTTGTTCTTCAATCGAAATGTTCTTGTGTATGATCCCTACTCCACCTTCTCTTGCAAGTGCCTTTGCAAGTTCATTCTCCGTTACCGTGTCCATTGCTGCACTAATGAGTGGAATATTCAACTTAATCTTGCGAGTCAAACGAGTAGAAACATCAGTTTCTGCAGGTAGAACCTCACTGTACTGTGGTACTAGCAGAACATCATCAAATGTCAGTGCCTCATCAAACAAAATCTTGTTTTTCTTACAGACGTTTCGGTCAGTTTTGCTCTTCTCTTTCTCTTCCATTTCACTCAGCCTCCATTCTCTCCCCCGGCCTTTCGGCTTTACACATTTTACACATACCGTATTATAATATTATCCATATATTATCCATTGTTCGATATTAAAGTATTATAAGAAAATAGACCCCGAGTGGGTCTATCATATAGAGGTATCATGCCTCAAACTCTGCTAATTATTTACTCACTAGCTCTAAACTCTAAGTCTCGTTAGTAAATTGTGTAAAGAGACTTTGGAGGTTTTTAACTAACTGGAGCGGGCGACGGGATTCGAACCCGCGGCCCTCAGCTTGGGAAGCTGATGCTCTACCAACTGAGCTACACCCGCTCAAGATAGTCTAAATTTAATGCACTGTTATCCATAATTATATCATACGTTTTCTTCTTTTCAAGATGTCTTATATAACCTTTTCCACGTAAGAATAGCGCTTCTATATTTCTACAGATGTAAATACTTCTATCAGAAATTAGTACTTCCACCGACAAAAGCAGTTTGAAGCCATTCATTATCATTACCATTCCAAACATATTTGATACCTACATAAAAGTTCTCAAAAGCAGGATAGGCAATAGTAATTCGTACACTAGAATCTGAATCAAGGAATTGACCATTTTCGAATGGTGTGGAATCATATAGATAACCATAGAGCACCAGACCATTTGTTCCTCCAATAGCTGGAATATTTATTTGACCTTCTCCTGCTAGGAGAACATCACCTTCGAAATTTCCCTTTAAAGACACTACTACTTTTCCATATGAAGATGTAGTTAATCCTATCCTTGCGATGTAGCCTATCTCAGAAGGATAATTCTCCGGTCCGAAACCTGGTGAAGTTAGTACTTTGTGGTAATTCTTGTCCACAAGCCAAGCAGAGAAACCGTCAAGTGTATAGTATGGCCCTGCAACTAATTGGAAGATACCAAAATCCCCGAAAATCCCTGCAAATGCACCATATCCTAATGTACCATCTTTCCACATTTGTGCACCAAGTTCTGCACCAACTGAGAAGCCTAATATACTCTTGGTAACAGAAACACCCCCAGCGTATTGAAGTGGTATTGAACTCACAGTTTCAGGGGCTTCATACGTTTCCATTCCACCGAATAGAGAAAGGTCCAAACCAGCAAGTTGCAAAACAGTACTTGCTGTATATAGAGAATCGGATTGCTCATATGTAAATGTTGTGAGTTCAACAAGTTCGTATGGCAAGTGTACAGAAGCTTGGAGGGCTCCTGTTCTTACGCCTGTGTCAAAAACTCTTGCTTGTGGATTGGAGTATCCGTTGAACGTGAAACCCATACCGTAAGTCAGTGGTTTCATACTTCCATATCTAAACCAATACGTTCCAAAATCTAATCCGAGGGATGCTATGTTTATTCCATCTACGATGTTTGAACTTGGTTCTAGTGATGGAGCACCAAAGTAAAACTGTCCAGTTGTTAAGTCTGTTGCATAAGTTGTCAACGTTAAGCCCAGCGTCAACGGCCCGATTGTAAACTCGGGACCAAACTCATAGACCAGATAGTTATCGCTTCCAATCTGTACTGAACCAACGTTTAGATAGAAACCCGCAAATCCAAATGTAGTGAAAAGCGTAAATACAACAAGAGAGAATACCAAGACATTTTTCATGTACAACACCTCCATTATTACTGATAAGTTGATTATATCACAACAATTTGGAAATCAATCACAGAAATCGTGCAGAGGTCGTGGTCGTGTTATAAAAAAAGCCAGGGAATCCCTGGCATAATGTAGTATAGTTTATCTCATCCGCCTTAGAAGACATATAGAAAGATTCAACATGAGATTTCTCTTACTTATTTGCTCCTATCATCTTTCACGATAACTGTTATTTTGCCAACGCCATTTTCCCTATTTCATATCCCTTCGTTATTGCCTTCTTATTGACTTCTATCAGCGATGACTTGCCACCGCTAAGCTTTTTTTCAAGCGCCTTGAAGAGATTATCAGTGCTTATGATATCAGTCCCACCAATAACAGCACCAAGCATGACCATGTTTGCCACCTTCAAGTTTCCAAGTTCATCTGCTACTTCATTGCATGGCACTTTTATAACATGTATATCACTTCTATCTGCATCTCTATCGATAACGGATTGATTTATCAGTAAGAAACCATTAGGTGTAACATCTGTCTGAAACTTCACGAGAGAAGGAATGTTCATTACAACTATTACTTCTGCCTTGTCAGTGACAGGTGATGCAACTTCTTCATCACTTAATACAACTGTACAATTTGCTGTACCTCCACGCATTTCTGGGCCATAAGAAGGCATCCATGTTACGTACTTTCCTTCGATCATTCCTGCCAAGGAAATGATCTGCCCCATTAACATAACACCTTGTCCACCAAACCCAGCGAAAATCATTCTTGTTGTCATTGCTCTTCACCCACCTTATCTACAAATACTCCCAGTGGATATTCTGGCACCATATGTTCATCAAGCCATTTAAGTGCAGAGGCAGGATCAAGACCCCAGTTTGTTGGACAAGTGGATAGTACCTCGACCATGCCAAAACCTAGACCTTTTAACTGAGCTAAGAATGCTTTCTTAATTGCCTTCCTAGCCTTTTGTACATCTTGAGGCGTATTTATTTTTACTCTCGCTAAAAATGCAACTCCCTTTGTTTCCTTTACCATTTCCGAAACATGTATTGGATATCCATCGTTATTTGCGTTTCTGCCGTATGGGGTTGTTGTTGTTTTCATACCAAGTAATGTTGTCGGAGCCATTTGTCCACCGGTCATTCCATATATAGCATTGTTGATAAATATCGTAGTGATTTTTTCGCCTCTGTTTGCCGCATGAATGATCTCAGCAGTACCTATGGCTGCAAGGTCTCCATCGCCCTGGTATGTAAAAACACAAAGATCAGGTCTTGCCCTCTTTATTCCAGTTGCAACTGCAGGAGCCCTACCATGAGCTGCAACTGTGGCATCTGTGTTAAAAAATTGGTAGGCAAAGACTGAACAACCAACAGGCCCAACGGTTATTGTTTTTTCTCTTACCCCAAGCTCATCTAGTACCTCTGCAACTAATCTGTGAGCGATACCATGTGTACATCCGGGACAATATGTAAACTCCTTTTCGGTAAGGCTTTCGGGCTTTTTCTGTATTATCTGCATTGCCATATCATTACCTCCCCAATTCCATTTTTAGTACATCCAAGATCTCTTCTGGTGTTGGTACCATACCACCCATTCGCTTATAGAAAGCAACTGGTGCATTATCTTTAACTGCAAGTTTCACATCCTCTAACATCTGGCCCATATTCAGTTCAACATCTAAGACTAGTTTCTTGCCTTTTACGATTTCCTCAAGCCTTTTGTACGGGAATGGCCACAAAGTGATAGGTCTAAAGAGACCAACTTTGATGCCTTCTTGTCTAGCTCTTGTAACAACGCTTTTCGAGATTCTTCCGATCGTACCAAATGCAGTTATAACCACATCAGCATCGTCCAATTTGTATTCTTCCCAGCGTTTTTCGGTACTCTCTATCTTCTTGAACTTCTCTACAAGTTCTAAATTCATTTTCTCTAATACGACAGGATCGATATCAAACGATGTAACAACATGTTTCTCTCTTCCAATAGCTCCTTGAAGTGCCCAATCATCATGCTTCGGAAGTGTGTTTGGGTCTTTGAATTCAGGAAATGTGACGGGTTCCATTATTTGACCGATAACACCATCGGCAAGTATAAGAACAGGATTTCTATATTTATCTGCCAAATCAAATGCAAGACTAACTAGATCAACTGCTTCCTGAAGTGTGGAAGGTGCTAGCACGATAAGTTTGTAATCCCCATGGCCGCCACCTTTTGTTGCTTGCCAATAATCACTTTGTGCTGGCTGAATATCACCAAGGCCCGGACCTCCACGCACAACATTGACAAGTACTGCTGGTAATTGTGCACCTGCCATGTAGGAAACTCCTTCTTGCATGAGACTGAATCCAGGAGAGGAAGTTGATGTCATCACACGTCTACCTGTGCACGCTGCACCGTATACCATATTTATTGTGGCAACTTCGCTTTCTGTTTGAAGAAAGCTACCATTAACTTCTGGCATTCTCTTTGACATGTATTCAGGAAGTTCATTCTGTGGTGTTATTGGATATCCAAAGAAAAGCCTACAACCTGCTCTTACTGCCGCTTCTCCAATTGCTTCCGTACCTTTTACAAGTACCCTTTCAGCCATATATTTCCCTCCTATTTAGAATTTAGAAGAACTAAATGTCTAATCATGCACTCTCTATCTCTCTGTAGACTGTTATACAAACGTCAGGACAGATGTAATAACAAAAACTACATGCGATGCATTTATCCATATACTTTGCCTCGGCAGGGTGGTATCCCTTTGAATTGAATGCATCACTGAATTCGATAGCTTTTGTGGGGCAGACGCTGATACACAATCCACAACCTTTGCATCTTTCTTGATTAACTTCTATCATTCCCTTGGCTTTTGGCATCCTTTTTACACCTCCGAAATAAGGATTGTTGTTGTCGAACTACTGGATTTCCATTCTCATAAATCTTTTGATCTTAAAAACAGGATATCTGAATTCATTTCCATCTTCGTTTATGAAATCTGGAATCACTGTAAACTTAACAGGTACTTCTATCAGTTCTGATACCCTAGCCAGCATTTCCTCACCTTTTACTACTAGCTCTGACGTGGTTTCATAAGATAGATTTGCATTGTTTATCAAATAGTCTACCTTTATTCCGACCACCCTTCTCAGTTCTTCATAAGCCTTTATGATTCCATCTACAGTCGAAGAAAACGGCCTTGCAATATTAACTACCATACTTATTTCAGCGTCACCCAAATAGGGTCTGAGGTAGCCGAGCACTACTACTCCATTTTCTTCTCCACCGATGTCTAACACTGTCTTATATTCTTCATTTGACAAATATCCTATAGCTCCACCTGTTATGATAGGTAAATCAGCATTTCTAAGTGCTCCCTTAGGATAAATAGTAATCAAACCCATTTTTTCAAGTTCTTCGGCTACATCTCGTGTCCTGAAATATGGAGATATGATATCACCATCTATTATTGCAACCTTCTCATGTTCTTCCTTAAGTTTGAGTGCCCAGTTGATTGCAACTTCTGTTTTTCCGCTTCCAAATAATCCTATAAACGCATAATTCTTTGCCACAGTATCACCTTTTTCGTTTCTTATAACAGTCTCAACTGTAGATCAGTTGGCATTATAACTAGTTGCTGAAATAACATCATTTAACTTGTTCTCTGAATAAATTTTTGGTTCTTCAGCACCTCTAAGAACTCTAAGCGCACCCATTGCAAGAGCTCGTTCTTCATCCCCACCAGGGAAAACAAGAACTGGAGCCAGGAAACTGACATACTCATTCAACCATTTAACCATAAATCCGCTGTCATAAGCGAGACCTCCAGTAAGAACAACTGCATCAACATCACCTTTTAAAACTGCTGCCATTCTTCCTATCCACTTTGCAATCTGGTATGCCATAGATTTATAGACAAGCTCTGCGTACTTGTCACCATCTTTTATCATCTTCTGTACGGTAATAGCATCATTGGTTCCGAGATGGTCGATCATTCCACCAGCACCCTTAATTTTCTTCTTCATTTGGGCTAGTGTATACTTGCCGCTGAAACAAAGATCGATCAATTGAGAAAGAGGAAGCGTACCACTACGTTCTGGCGTGAATGGTCCATCACCATCTAGTGCATTGTTGACATTCACAACTTTGCCTTTTCTATGAGCAGCAATGGATATACCTCCACCCATATGGACAACTATAAGGTTTATCTCCTCATATTTCTTTCCAAGCTCTGCTGCAGCATTACGAGCAGTTGCCTTTTGATTGAGGGCATGAAATATCGATCTACGTTTAAACATGGGATGACCAGTATATCTTGCCAGTGATTCAAGCTCATCTACAACAACAGGGTCAACAATGAATGATGGAATGCCATATTCTTTTGTGAATTCATACGCGATCAGTGCACCTAAATTGGATTCATGTTCACCGTTTTTTGCACTTCTTAGAACGTCTAGCATGTCTTCAGTAATCTTGTAAGTACCGCCAGGAATTGGATCAAGGAGGCCACCCCTTCCAACAACAGCTGAAAGCTCTGATGGATGAATGCCTGATTCTTTGATAAAGTCTCCTATTATTTTTGCTCTGAATTCAAATTGATCTGTCAATTTAGCAAAGGATGCGAGGTCCTCCCTAGAGTGCCTAAGTGTTTTCGAAGAGATCGATTGTTCATCATCAAATATTGCAACCTTTGTACTTGTTGAACCGGGGTTTATGACCAATATCTTCATATTCCAACACCATCCTCTTATTTAGCCATCAAACATGTTAGTGCAAGCGACAGTAACTTTGTTTCATCCGTATCTGCTCTTGATGTTAGAGCGACAGGGCACTTAGCACCAATTATTGCAGAAGCCACTTTACCACCAGCAAGAAAGATCATTGATTTGTAAAATATATTCCCCGCTTCTATATCAGGCATAAGAAGTATGTCCGCATCTCCTGCAACAGGGCTCATTATCCCTTTGTGCTCAGCCGCTTCTTTTGAGACTGCATTGTCTAGAGCAAATGGCCCGTCTACTATGCAGCCCTTAATTTGTCCCCTTTCGTTCATCTTCGAGAGCAGAGCTGCATGGATAGTTGCCTCCATTTTTGGATTCACTACCTCAATTGCTCCCAAAACTGCAACTTTTGGCTTTTCAACCCCGATTGCTTGCCTACAAACGAGAACTGCATTTTCCACTAGATGAATCTTCTGTTCCAAGTCGGGGGCGATCGTCATTCCCGCATCCGTAACAATAAGCAATTTATGGTAAAGCGGTGTCTCAAATATACTCACAAGCGACATCGTCCTACCAGTTTTTAAGTTGTATTCATCTTTCAACACAGCTTTCATCAGACTACCAGTTTGTATATTACCCTTCATTATAAAACTTGCCTTACCTTCAGCAACTGTTCTTGCAGCATCATCGGCAGGACTTACTGAATTGATTACCTGATAATTTGAAAGATCAACACCTGATTCATGAGCTGCTCTAGAGATCTTCTCAGAACTGCCAAACAAGATTGCATCCACTATTCCTTCTTTTCTTGCCATTTCAACAGCATTAAGCACTACTCCATCGTCAGCTGCGACAACAGCGACGGTCTTTTTACCCACAGTTTTTGCTTTATCCAACAATTCAGTGAGTTTTTTCATCTTCAATCGGCGAGGAGACTCCAACTTCTGCAAGTTGGAGAGGAATCGCCAACCCTCCTTTCTTATTAGATACTAGCAAAACAAAGAAATATGTGATATATATGTGATATAATTATACTAACAAATACCTTTGGCGCACACTTGTGCGGATAAGTAAACTGATGAGCCTGTTGGCTCTACAGTGTAGAGGCTGTTTAGACCAGCCTGAGAGAATAAGGGTCGTTTGACCAAACTTCTCTCAAAATCTCCCACCTCTATAGGTGGCGGGATGGTTTAATCGTTATCACTCCATACTTTAGGTGCCTCTTCACCGGTAATAACCCTCAAAGCACCATACGCTAGTGCTTCCATCTCCATTTCACCAGGCACAACAAAAATCGGACTGAATTTGTACACATATGATCTAATCATATCTATAAAGGTTTCACTATATGCCATACCACCTGTAAACACAATAGCATCTATCTTCCCTTTCATTGCAGTGCATAATCCACCAATTTCTTGGGCAATTTGATAAGCCATTGCTTCAACAACTTCCATTGCTTTTGGATCTGACTCCCCCATTTTTAGTGCCTTTCTCAAATCATTAGTACCGAGGTAGGCGATAAGGCCACCTCTTCCAACAAACATCTTTTTCATTTCTTGTTTGGTGTATTTTCCAGAGTATGCCATTTCTACAACATCTCTAACAGGCAGGTCTCCTGTTCTTTCAGGAGTAAATGGACCTTCATCGTTTGTATTGTTTACATCTACCATCTTACCATTCTCGAAGCGGCCTACTGAGATACCACTTCCAAGATGTACAACTATCATATTGAGTTCGTCAAACTTTCTTCCAAGTTCTTCAGCAATCCTGATGCCCACAATTCTCATGTTAGAAATGTGAGATAGGCTCTTTCTTTCCAAATCCTTAATTCCAGTGATTCTTGCTTCTGGCATAAGTTCATCGACACTAACTGGATCTGTTATGTAAACTGGAATAGCCTTCTTAGCCTTTCTTGTAAGTTCGTAACCAATTACGGCTCCTAAGTTTGACGCATGATCTACCTTTGTCTTGTTTATAAGATAATTAACCATTCTTTCATCTACCATATATGTTCCACTTTCAACAGGTGTCAAAATTCCACCGCGGGCTGCTATTGCATCAAAATCCTCGAGCTTCAGATTGTGCTTTTCTAAAAACTGCTCCACTGCTCGTTCTCTCATTTCCTTTTGTTCCATAACTACCTTATATTGTCCTAGCTCTTCAACGGAATGTTCCAAAATCTCTTGGAGTACCCTTTTTCTATCCTCGAAGACTGCTACCTTTGTACTTGCTGCACCTGGATTTATAACTAACAATTTCAATTTCAAATCAGCCCCTTTTTCTTGCCGTACTCTACCACTACTTTCTTCAATCTCTCCACTCCTTCGATGATTTGTTCTTCTGATGGTAGGCAGAATGAAAGCCTCATAGAAGAAGATTTGCTATCATCTATCGTAAACGCCTCTCCAGGTATGTAATAAATCTTCTTTTCCTTGGCCATATCAAACATTTCCATCGTATCGAATTCTTCCGGTAAAGTTAGCCAGATGAACAAACCACCCGTAGGATTGACCCAGTGAGTTCCTTCTATATCTGAGAAGTTCTCTTCCAATGCTTTAATCATCGTATCCTTCTTCTTTCTGTACAACTCAATTGCCGGTTTTAGATGCGCAAAAATATCGTACCTTTCGAGATATCTTGCAACTATTCTTTGATTGAGCCCTGGACTGCAAAGGTCTGCACCCTGCTTTGCCATATTCACTTTTCTAACAATATCAGCTCTACCTATAATTACACCTATTCGCATTCCTGGTGTGAGTATCTTACTGAAAGTGTTCAATAAAACAACTCTTTCTGGACCACCTAAACTGTACAGTGATGGCAGACTCTCTCCTTCAAATCTAAGTGCACCATAAGGATCATCTTCCAGGATTATGATATCGTATTTATTACAGACCTCTATCAATCTTTTCCTCTTTTCAAGACTCATGGTAACACCGGCTGGATTATGGAAATTGGGGACTGTGTAAAGAAATCGGAAATTCTTCCTCTTGCCTTCTTTATCAAGTTCTTCCAACTTTTTCTCAAAATAATCAATATTTATACCATCATCTTCAAGAGGAATTGTTTCAAACTGAGTGAGTGTCATCCTGAAAGCACTTGCAGCACCAAGATATACAGGATACTCTACGAAGCAGATGCTGTCCTTGTCAAGGAAAATCCTTGCGATAAGGTCTAACGCTTGTTGTGAACCAGTTGTAAAGATAATATTATCACGGCTAACATCAGTTATTCCGTATGTCCTTTCGAGGAGCTTTATCATCTGTTGTGCGAGTTCGTCATCGCCTTCTGTTGTGTTATACTGCAGTGTGTATTTATACTCTTTTTCTGTAACTTCTTGAGCAATCTGAGCAAGTTCGTGCCGTGGGAAGGTGTCTGGATCCGGAACACCGCCACCGAACGATATAGAACCTGGTAATGAAGCAAATTTCAGTAACTCCCTAATCAGAGACGATTTCAAGTTCTTACCCAATTCAGACAATTTGCTCTCCAGTTCCATGCATATCACTCCTTTACAAATATTATGGTGAATCTATTACTATATTAGCAAACATGTGCCAAATATCAAAAGACATATCCTTATGTTATAAGGCATTTAAAGTAGCATACTCGAGAATTTGGAAAGAATTCGATTGTGCAACACCCTGGCCAATGTAAAATCTAAGTGAACAGAACTTGGTATAGCTTCGGTTGTTTCTTCAGCATCCCTATCAAGTATGTTAACTCCTGCCCAATTAACCTTATCGTTAACTTCGTAAACAACGTCGCTTTGTTTATCTTCTCTATCACTAATCCCAGTTTCAACCTTTCAAAATAGTACTCTATCTCCCACCTCTTCCTGTATATCGCCCTCATCAGCTCACTTTTCATGAATTCTTCACCTGCTCTTCCCCTCGGCCTGATTAGCTTTTCTCCTTCCCCTTCTGCCCTGAACTTTTCAACGTGATATCCCCTGTCTCCTATTATTAAACTACCATTGCACCCTTTCGTCATTTCTACCCCTGCGTCCCATTCTCGCCTCTCACTTACCTCGAAGTCCACTATCACTTTCTCTTTGCTGTTGTACAACGTATGCAATCTCTCTTTCTTATTCCTCAACTCGCTCGAATCTATCGCAAGTATGCTCCCTGCTACCTTCTTCATCATTCCTGATATCTTCGTTTTGTCTATGTATTTCATCCGATACATTAACGTCTGC